>JAEEGK010022876.1_pt1 | contig 13082 bp, 7 predicted proteins | sample 8958771 | NCBI WGS metagenome assembly JAEEGK01 (sample SAMN16246547, study PRJNA631951) | gut metagenome | biome: gut microbiome; feature: rumen; material: SC-attached | host: Bos | place: Iran: Karaj | collected 2018-10 | reverse complement strand
TTTCAATCATATTAGTCCAAAATAAATTAGAAAATTCTTCAAAAATTTCCTTATAAGAATTATTACTATATCTATTATTAATAACTTTAATTATACTTGCACTTTTTTCTCTAAAACAACTACTATTAAATAAAAATATTTTATCTGTATCAGGAGTTAATAAAATTCTATAATGAAATGGATTTAATTGTTTTAATTGATAATTTGCCCATCCTCCACATTCTAAAATTACATCTTTTTTATTTTTATCCCATAAATGCCTTATAAATTTTAACCAATTAAAAGAATTTATATCAGAAATTTCATTTTTAATTAAAAATTCAATTATATTTAATTGAGATAATAATGTTAATATTATATTTATTTTTATTATATTTCCATTTATTTGATTTGATTCTTCTTTTAGCCATTGATTATATTTTTGATTTATTAAATTAAATTCTCTTAATGGAGTTTTTTTATGTTGCTCACTCAATAAATTTGATATTTCATTAGTAAATATTAAAGATAAAGTACAAATTGAAATTTGACTATATGTTGAATTTATCCAATTATGAAAAGATTTTTTAGTAAAATTTGACAAAGAATTTAATAATTGTGAAGTTAATGAATTTGAAATTGCATTTTCAATATTATTAAAAATTGAAGATAAATAATTAATATTATTTAAATTTTCTTTATATGATGATATTGGTACTGGATTTGTAAATTTAAATATTTCATTTTCTAAAGAATTATTATCTGAAATTACTTTTATTCCTGTGATTACTTTTTTATTATAAGATGTTGTTGATATTATTAATTCTTTATTTCTATTAATTTTTGAGTAATATTTTGATATATCATTAATTGAAATTTTTGATAAATTTAATATTTCATCTAATGTACTTTTATTTAATAAATATATTTTTGGATATGGAAATGCTGATATTATTTCTTGCTTTTTAATATTACTTTCTGAATATTTTTTATTTATTTCATTTGTTAAGTTTTCTAATAATTCGTTGTTTTTTTTTTCTTCAAATAAAATTATTTCTTTATTAATTTTATTTTCTTCCTTTTTTGATAATTTATTATTTGATTTTAATTGGAATTCTTTAAATAAAATATGTTCTAATTCAGGAATTATTTCTTTTTTATTTTGATATTTTAAATTATTTGGTATTATTTTTAAATAAATTTCTTCTGAATTTTTTCCTTTGAATAAGTCTGGATTAGGAAGAATATTTTCAAATTTAGTCACATTTACTAATTTTTCTCTAATATTATTTAAATCTTTTACTAATTGTAAAAATTCAGAATATGTATTTTTAAAATTTTCATTATTTATATTTTTTTCATATATTTTATTTATTTCTTCCTTATATAATGATAATAAATTGAAAATATCAAATAAATTATTTTTCTCGTTTTCATTTGTTTTTAATTCATTAATAATATTTTTAAATTTTGATAATAATATTTTAAAATGTATTAAGTCAATATTAACATTAGGAATATTTGAAGAAGCTTCTTGAAAAAGTTCTATTAATTTTATTAATTTATTATTTCCAAAATTTTCAAAATATGTTGATAAATTTGATGAAATTTCTTCAAAATTATTATACATTATATTATATTTTATTAAAATTATTTCTATTAATGGGATTATTTTATATAAATTAACATCACATTCATCAATTTTTTTTATAATTGTTTCAATTCTATTTTTTGATTTTATAAATTTTGATTCATTATCTAAATCTTTTTTAGTTTTTTCAATATTTTCAATTATAATCTTAAATTGTTCATCAATATTATTATTGTTAATTAAATTTTTTTGAGAATCTTTTAATTTATTTAATTGAATTTCATTTTGAAGAAGATTAAATTTTAATCCTTGAATTTTATAAATTAAAATATAATTTTCTAATTTTTCTTGATGATTTTTATCAATTTCTTCCTTAATTTCCTTTATTGAATTTAACATTACATTTAATATTTTCTGTAATTTTGAAGATTTTAATAAAGAAAAATCATTTTTAATATTATTATTAATGATTATTTCTTCTAAATTTTGTTTACTTCCTTTATTTTGTTTATAAAAACCAATATATTCATTAAAAACTGGGATTAATTTTTTTGAATTTTCTTTTATATTTTGTATTATCTTATTTAACTGCTCTATATATTTTTTTAAATAAGTAGTTTTAAATTCTATTTTATTTATATATGAAATGATATTCTTTATTATATTTATCAATTGTTCATTATTTAACTTTGATTTTATTTCAATATCTTTAGAATTATCGTTATAATAAAATATATTATTAAATGTAAATTTTTTTGATTTTGAAAATAAATATTTAAATAAATGATTTAAAACATTTATTGATGAAGATATTAAAATTTTATTTTTTTTTAAACAATTTTTTTCAATTTTATTATTAGTTGTTTCTATTATTTTCAATTCATTTTGAAAAACAATTTCATAATTTTCTTCATTAATTTCAATAACATCAATTTTTTTATCAAAATTTTCAAAATCTTTACAACTATTAATTAAATTATATCTTTTTATAAATTTATTTTGATAATTATTGATAATTTTTTTATTTAAAAAATGTTGCATTAATTTAATTAAATTTTCCTTTTTCATTTTATTATTATATCTTTTCCATAATTTGAAAATTTTTAAATTGATAAAATGTTTAATAAGTTTAATAGATTTTAATTTATCAAATTTTTCTCTAAAAATAATAATTTCTTCTTCTTTTTGAAGTAAACTTTTTCTTTTAAATCTTCCTCCCATTTTATTAAAACTCATAGAATTATATTTAACAGTAGTATTAAAAACTTTTCTTCCACCAACATAATTTTTTAAAATAGAATTATTATTTCCAAAATAAAATTTTTTTCCATTTTTAGCAAAATTATTAAAAGTTATATTAATAGAATCTTTACTATTAACCATTACACTATAAGTTGAAGCATTACTAAAATTTTTATTTCTAGAACTTATTTTTGAAATAGAAATTTTAGAAAATGAATTTAAATTATTCAAAGAAGCATTATTATTATTATATGAATTTTAATAAGTTGAAGATGAATTATTATAAGAAGCATATAATCCATTTGAAAATAAATGATTATGAATTTTATTTCTCCTAATTGGTCTAATTTGTTTCATTGTATGATTTTGAACACTATTATATTATTGTTTTGGAATTATATTTATTTCTTGTACTTATTGGTTTTATTAAACATGGTTTTGAATGAATTTTTGATGAAGATGATGGTAAATGATTATTATTTAACCGATGTGTTTTACTTTTTGTTACATTTAAAAATGTGTTTGCATTATAATTTGAAGTATTAAAATTTTTTGGTAATTTATCAAAGTTAAGTGTTTTTATCATTAATTTTTTATTTGAATTTGTTCTAGTTGAACTACTTAAATTTTCAATCGATTTTTTCATTTTTTTTTTATTTGTTTAAAATTTATTTAATTATTATTTTTAAATAAAACTTTTAAAAATAAAAAAACAAAAGATTTTAAAATATTTTTTTTTAAAATGGAAAAAAAATTTAATTTTAAAAAAGTTGGAAAGACAATAGATAAACAAATAAAAAAAATGTTTCAAATTTTAATGCTTGGAGATTGCGAAGTTGGAAAAACATCAATAATTAAAAGAATCTTAAATGATGAATTTTCAGAATTATATAATAAAACAAATTCTTTTGAATTTTCTTGGAATAATTTTGAAATTGATAATGAAATATATACATTACAAATTTGGGATATAACAGGAAAAGAAAATTTTAATTTAATATCAGAAAACTTTTATAAAAAATGTAATTGTGCATTTTTTGTTTATTCAATAGATAATAAAAATAGTTTAATTAATTTAAAAGAAAGATTAAAAGTTTTTAGAAATTATTCATCACCAAATACACTTCTTTTTTTAGTAGGAAATAAATCTGATAATAATGAAAAGAGAGAAACTTCATATGGTGATGGAATTAATTTTAAAATGGAAAATAATTTAAATTATTTCTTTGAAATTTCTGCAAAAAATGGAGAAGGAATTTCAGAAATTATAGAAATTGTTTTAAATACTTTAATTAATAATTTAGATGAAAATAATGAAAATCAATCTGATGAAAATATTAAATTAATTCAAAGTCATAATTCTACTAAAGATAATATTAATTCTGAATCTAGTAGAAAAAAATATTGTTTTCAACTTTGTGGTTGTTAATTTAAATATTTTAATTTTTTCTATTTTTTATTTTTTTTAAATGATTATTTTATTTTTTTTCAAATATTTTTATTAAATGGAAATTTGTCTTAGAGATTTAAAATTTAAAATTTTAGAAAATTTAAATGATGTTGAAAAAGGATGTATTAATCAAAATATGTTAGAAACTTTTTTAATTGAATTAGAATTAAAAGATGAAAATTCACAATATCATAAAGAATTTTCTTTAAATGAAAAAATATCATATATTTTAAAAAAAATAAGATTAGAATCAAAATTTTGGATTGTTAATAGTGAAATATATTTTAGAATAATGCAAAATAAATTTATGTCAATTGATAATTCAAAAGAAGAAAATAAATCATTAGAAGCAATTTATAATTATATTACAGAAAATGATTTTGATAATAGTAAATTAATTTATAATGATAATGAAAATGAATTTAATAATATAAATGAAGATAATGATAATTATAGTGAAAAAATATGTTGTGATAATAATCTTTTTGTTGAAGAAAGATATTTCCCTTTAAATAATACTAAAAAATATCATTGTGATTTTCAAATTTTGAAATCAATTTATAATTATTTTACTTATCAAAAAAATTATAATGAAATACAAAAAATTCGTATTCAAGATTTTATTATTTTTTTTATTTTAAATAATAATTTAAATAAAGAAAATTCAACTTTAAAATATGATTTAAATGAAAATTCATATTCTTTAAGAACAAAAAATGAAACATTAACAAAATTAAAAGAAGAAGAAATAGAAAAAAAAAAGAAAAAAATTCAAGAAATATATGAAGAAATACAAAAAATAAAAAAAGAAGAATTAATTTTTGATTTTTTCATTATTACAAAAACACCAAGATTATCTTTCTATGAATGTGAAGAATTACAAAATTCAATATCTCTTTTTCAAAATTTATATTCAAGAAAATTATTTGAAAGTTTAAAACATATTCATTTAATTTTAAAAGTTTATATTTCTGTAAGAAATACATTACATTTATTAAAAAAATATCTTGAAAATTATATTGAATTAAAACAAGATAGTAATTTATATATTAAAAAATATATATTAAAAACAGATGAATTTTTATTATCAGAAAATCAAATAAATCAAATTTGTGAGGATTATTATTATTCAATTGATTGTAATCAATATCATATTTCAAAAATAAAAGGTTCATTAAAAAATTGGACTCCAAAAGAAATTGACATAAAATTAATTGAGAAAGTATGTGATAATTATTTGATTAATTATTATGAAAGAGATGATATAAAACAATTAAGATATTATCAATCAAAAAATGCTGATTGGACTGAAGATGAAATAAAAATATTTGAAAAAGCACAAAAAATATATGGTAAGGAATATTTAGCAACTAATAAAATTGCAAAAGTTATGGGAGTAAATAAAAATCATGTTAGATATAAAAGATTTGAATATACTAGAAAATTTATTAAAAAAAATCAAAGTTCTGTTAAAAATAAATTAAGAAAAATACAAAAAAAACAATGGAAACCTATGAATTAAAATTTAATTATATAAATTATTATTATAATATTATGATTTATTTTTGATTATTAAAATATAATTTAATTTTAATTCAGTTTTTTTTAATTATTAATTTTTCAATTTTTATTTTTTTTCTAAAATCTTGAAACTGAATTAATCAATTCTTTATCTAAATTGTTAATATCTTTATCTTTCTTTTTTTCTTTCTTTAAAATTTTTCTTTTATCATATGCATTTGCATAATACATTTGCCTTAAAGCAGGAATTTCATTTTCATTAAATAATTCAACATTTTTTTTTACTTTTTTAATATCATTATAAATAGTTTTAATTTGATTTGAATTTGTTATTTCACTTAAAACAGGAAATTTATGCAAATAATATTTAGTATCTAAATTTACAATTTTATCAATTGGCATTTTTTTAATTTTTTCATAAGTATCAAATATATTTAAAAATTTATCTCTATTTTTAGCTTGATCAACCATTAAAAGACTACTTCTTTTTTTACTTAGATTTAATTTTGGATTTTTATCTAAAATAGAAGAATAACTATTTCTAGGAGAAAAATGTCTTTTTATTTTAGAAACAATTATTAAATTTTGATTACTCCCACCTTTTTTTTTAAATTTCATTGTATTAAATTCTTTCATTTTTAAACATTTCTTAATATCATTATTATAAGTTTGTAAATTTTTAATAGACTTATTTATTTTATTTGGACTTTCTTTTTTTTTAGTTTTTTTTCTACTTCTATTAATTCTATTCATCATATACATTTGAGTTCTATTATCATTAGATAATAAATATAATAATTTTTGAGAATATTTAATATTTTTATCTTTATCTGGATTTATATCTTGAATATTTTCTACACTTTTATAATAATTATCTAAATCATTTCCTTCTAATAATAAAGGAGATGGTCTAAACATATTTTTTATTTCTTCCATATTATTTTTAAAATGATTTTTTTCAATTAAATCTACTTTTTTTTGTGTTATATCATCACTGAATGGTCTTAATTTATTTCTTCTTATACATCTTTCAATATCTTTTACACTATCTTTATATTTATAATACATTGTTGCAAAATTTTTTGATTCTAAATATAATTTATCTAAAATTTTTTTATGTTTATTTTGAACTTTGTCAAATTCATTCATTGAAACACGATTTTGATGAAAAATTTCATTTAAATTAAATTTAAAATTTTGAACACTTAATAATTTATTACTTTTTATTCTCTGCATTATAAAAGAAGATAAATTCCCTGTTTGATTTGGACTTAATAAATCAGGAGTAGACATACTGCTAAATTCTTTTTTCATTATTAAAAAAATTACATAAGAGAAAAAATATAAATCAAAATAATAATAACATTTCAAAAATTATTTTAAATAAATAAAGAAAAAAAAAAAATTTATTTAAGATAATAATTAACAAAAACAAAAATAAAACTATATAAAAAAAAAATGTCTTCAACAGAAAGTGACATATTCCAAATAATACAAAACGACCTTCCAGACACAATAACAAAAGAATCATTAGAATCATTAACAAAAGAATTAGATACAAAATACAGTGACGCTCCAGCAGTAAATCCACATCTTTTAATGAATGCTTTAAAAGATTTATTAGATAGTGGAATGACAGATAAAGCAGATTACATAAAAGAAATAAAAGAACAAAATTTAATATCAAGAGTATTTCGTATTCAACAACGTTCATCAGCAAAGCCAATAAATACTAAATTAGAAAATATAATAAGAGCATTAAAAGAAATTAGAATGGAAGCAACAAAACAAAAAGATATGGGAAGTACATTAGACATTGATTGGATTATTAAAACATTAAATGAAGAAAATATATATGAAATTGATCCTACTGTTGTTAAAAATGAACATTTAAATACAGAAGATAATAAAAATGGATTAGATTATTTAATTCAATATTCAAAATTAGAAGATATGAATCAAAAAAATAAAGATTTTAATGCTGTAAGAAAAGTATCTCGTCCAAAAACTTTTTCAAGATTTGATAACGAAAAATTATTAAAAGCAGAAAAAGAAGGAAAAAGAAGAGAAAGTATAGATAATAGTGTTCAAGGTTTAGGTTTAAGTCCAGAAATATCAACAAAAATATTAACATTAATGTCAAGAATAGATTACACTGATTTCGATATATTTACATTAGATACATTAACACCAACAAAAGGAAGTGTATTAGTAGGAAATGAAATATTAGATAGATTAGATTTTGTAAAGAGTGGTATAGTCGATATATCAACATTAAGAAATTTTGTTCAAACAGCAGTTGATTGTTACTCACGTGAAAATGCAGTATATCATAATGATTTACATGCTGCTGATGTTATGCAGACATTATATACAATGTTAATTAGAGGTGAATTAAAGAGAAAAATGAAATTAGAAGGTTTAGATTGTTTCTCAATGTTAGTTGGTGCTTTATGTCATGATTTACGTCACACAGGACAAAATAATGTCTTTCATATAAATTCCAAATCAAAAATTGCAATAAGATACAATGATATAAGTGTCTTAGAAAATTTCCATATTGCTTCAACATTCAAATTATTAAAAGATGATAAAGTTAATATATTAAAAAATTTTAAACCTGAAGAATATAGAATTACAAGAAGAAGAATGATTGATGGTATAATTGCAACTGATATGGCAAATCATCAGAAAGTTTTATCAGCTACAAAAGCTAAGATTGAAACATATCAAATTCACTCAGGACAAAATTTTATTAATGTTTTCGATGTTGAAACTGGAAAATTATTCGATGCTCAACAATGTATTTTAAATATGGCACTTCATACTGCTGATATTAGTAATCCTGCTAAACCAGGAAAAATTAGTGATGCTTGGACTGATCGAGTTTATGGAGAATTTTTTATTCAAGGGGATTTAGAAAAAAAAATGGGATTACCTGTTAGTTTATTATGTGATAGGGAAACTACTAATATTAATAAAGCTATGATTGGATTTATTAATTTTGTTGTTATGCCTACTATTGATATTTTAGTTGATTTAATTCCTGAGGTTAGTCAGTATGGGATTAATATTAGAAATAATTTGAAAAAATATGAAGCTAATGTTGCTGCTGAAAAGGAAAAGGAAGAAAAGGAAAAAAAGTAATTTTTTTTTTTTTTTTTTTGAGTATTTTTGTTTTGGTTTTTTTTTATATTTTTTTTATATTTTTTTTATTGTTTTTATTTTAATTTTTGAAATTTGTTTTTTTTTTTTTGGGATTTAAATTAATTTTTGTTTATAATATATAAAAAAAATTTTTTTTATATTTAAATAATTTTTCTATTTTATATTAAAGAGTGATATTATGATTAAAGCATATTATTTTATTTATTACAATATTTATAAATACAAAAAAAAACTAAATTAATTCCTTTTAATTAATCATTAATATTATTTTAAAATTTTCTTCTTTAATACTATAAGAAACATTTTTTTAGATAAACTTCTAATTTGATTAGGAGTAAATTGTAATAATTTTTCTTTTAATTTATCATTATTATTATTTGGACTAATTGTATGAGGTCTATTATTTAAATCATTTGTTGCTGTTTTTGCAGAATATTTTTTTGAATTTAATCTATTTCTTGAATTTGGATTTTGATTTTTATTTTGACTATTTATTCTTCTTGAAGAATAATTTAGATTTTTTACTATATTTACTGAATCTCTTTTTTGATTTGTATTTTTATTATTTAATTCTTTTAATTCTAATGTTTTTTTTATTTCTTCTTCCAATTTTTTTTGAGTATTTTGAAAAATATTATTGAGTTTTAAATGAAAATTATTTTTTTCTTTTTTTTGTAAATGAGCATTATTTTTATTATTTTTTTGAATTAATTTATTTACTGTATTTTTTGATTTTTCTTTTTGTTTTAATTTACTTGAATTTATTTGTTGGTTAAAAGAAATAAAATTATTATTAGAAGATATGTTTTGTTGTGTTAAACTTTCAATATTTTTTTCTTTATCACTTCCTAAATTACTTTTAGTATTTGTTAAATTATTATTTATTAAATTTTTATTTCTACTTTTATTAGAATAAGTTATATTTGATAATAAACTTTGTATTTTATTTGTTTCTGGTATACTTTTTCTTATTTTAAATTGAGGCTCTTTTATATTAGTAGAAATGGTTAATTTTTTTTTATTTTCTTTTTTTTCATTTTTTAATTTTGTTTCTATTTGATTTTTTGTATTTTTTGGATTTTTTAAATTATTATTTCTACTAGTAATATTTTTTAACTTTAAATTATTATTAATATCTGAATTTAAATTTTTTTTAAATCCAGAAATATAATTAATTGCTTTAATCGAATTTGGAATTAGATTTTTATTATTATCATTATTATTAGAGAGTGTACCTTTTTTTTTAGAAGTATTTGATTTATTATTTTTAATTTTTTTTTCATATTTATTATTATTTTTTTGATTTGAGTTATTATTTTCTTTATTATTATTATTTGAATTAGTATTTTGAATTAACTTTGAAATAAAGGAAGAAAAAAATCCTAAATTTTCAGTTAATTTATTTTTTTCATTTTTATCAAATTCTCTTTTATTAATTTTCATCATTGTAGATGACTTAGTTTTTTTTCTCTTCTTATCATCTTCTTTATCTTTATTTTCATCTTTTGTTATAATTTTTTTTTTTACCTCACTATGATTTCTATTTCTAGATTTTTCTTGAGTATTTAATTTAAAAGAATTTGATAATTTTTGAAAAATACTTTCATTATTATTATTATTAGAATTATTTTCATTTATTTTCTCTTCTTCTTTTTCTTCTTTTTCCATTTCTTCTCTTTCAATTTTTAAATATTCTAATTGATAATATAATAATTTATAAGGAAAATGTGCACCATATTCAAAAAATTTTTGTTCTTCTTCTTCTTCATTTTCAACAAAATATCCTTTATAATTCATTATATCTGCATTATCAATATCAATTTCATAATCTAAACTATCCAAATTTTCATTTAAATCATTATCAAATAGGAAGTGAGACATTTCAATATAATTTTAATTATTTAATAATAATAATATTATTTTTTTATTAAATATATTTAAGAGTTTATTTATTATATTAATTGTTTTTTTTTAATATTTAAACTTTATTTATAGATATATTTATCTTTTTAAATATATACATTGTTTACAAATCAATCATTTCATCGATTGCGATTGATAAATTTTTTTTCAAAAAATCCAAAAATTTTAAATTTAAATTAATTTGTGAGGAATCGGTTAAATTATTTTTTGTTTTTTCTTTAACAAATCCATTTTCCTCATTTTTTCCTTTATTACTATAATTAGTATTATAATTTTTTTTTGAATTTTCATTTTCACAAATACTTATAGTTTGATCAAATTGTTCGAATATTTTTTTACTCATAATTATATCTTTATTAGTAATATCTATATTATTATAAAATTTTATATTTTGAAGTCTATAAACTAAAAAATATTTTATTAATCCACTATTACAAACTTCATTATTTTTAATTGTTACATATTCTAAATTTTTAATTTCTTCTAATTTAATTAATTGATAAAATCCATATAAATTATTTTTAGAAAAAATTAAAGATTTTAAATGAATAAATTTTTTTATATTTTCTAAATTTTGTCTTTGAGTAACTAAATCAAAATTTAAATATTGAATTTGAATAGTATTTGTATTATTATAAAATTCATTATATCCTAAAACTTCTAATGCATTACCAAATAAATTTAATTGTTTATCTCTTTCTATTTCAGCATGACATAATTGCATTTTTGTTTCTTTTAATTTTTTAATATTATATCCATTAAATCCATTTTCAATAATATATCTATATTCCATATCCCATTCTTTTTCTATTTTAATTAATAAATTATTTCTTTCAACATCTGTTAAATTATCATTATTATTATTTGAATTCCCAGTTTGACTTCTTGTTTGACTTCGAGTTGTTTTATCATCAACATTTGATACTTTTACATTTTTTTGAACTTGAGTTGAATTTGAACTATTTATATTTCTATTATTATTATTATTATTAATATTATTATTTTCATTTAAGTTTTTAAATTTTTTAAATAAATTTTGATCTTTGAATTTTAAAGGTAAATTCATAAATTTTTGATATGATTCTTTAAGTAAAATTACAGGATTATCTTCAATATATAATTCTTCTAATCTTTTTAATTTTTTAAATTCTAAAATAAAATCTATTTTTGATATCATATTTTTTCCTATATTTATTTTTTTTAGTTTTTCAAAATTGTTTGATAAATTTGGAATAGATACAATTAAATTTTTTCTAAGATTAATATCTTCTAAATTTCTATTATTCATTAATTCTAAAAATGATGTTAATTGATTATTTGCTAAATTTAATATTCTTAATTTTTTTAAAGAAAACAAATTTTCAATTAATTTGATTTTATTAGAATGTAAATCTAAAACTTCTAAATCAGTTAAATAATTTAAATTTTTAATTCTAGTAATTTGATTTTTTCCAAGCATTAAAGCTTTTAATTTTGGTACAGTTTGTAAATTTTCTATTTCACAAATTTTATTTTCATATAAATTTAAAAATAATAAATTATTCAAAGATATTAAATGTTCAATTTTAACGATTAAATTACTTTCTAAAGAAAGTAATTTTAAATTTTCTTCACCTTCTAATAAAGGAATATGAGGTAAATCTTTTTTATTTAAATATAATTTTTCATTATATTTATTTCTTGTTAAAGGTTTTCTATATATAACAATATTTTTTGGAATTTGTGGTATTTCAACATATAAAATATCTCCTTTTCCTTCATAACGCCTTAATAAACCATATCTTAAAAAATATAAATATCTCTCATCTTTTTCAGAATTAAATAACATTTCAATTGTTTGTTTTGGAATTTTAACTGAAAAATAATCATATGGTGTTTTATGAATTGATGATTCATTATTAAGAATTAAATTCCCATTATTTTGTTTTGATTCATCTTTTAATATTGGAAGAGATAACATTATTTTAATAATTTAAAAATAATTAAAAAAATAAATATTCATTCAATTAAAATTCGTAATTTTTTTTAATTAAAATTTATTTGTTACTAACTGATATATAAATTAATGTAAAGCAATAAAATTTAAGAAATAATATATATTCTTATAGAAAAATAAAAATTGTTAAATATTTTAAATTTTTTAAAATTTTAAAATAATAATTGATATAGAAATTATTGGGGATTGGGGATTGGGGATTGGGGATTGGG
>JAEEGK010022875.1_pt1 | contig 13082 bp, 7 predicted proteins | sample 8958771 | NCBI WGS metagenome assembly JAEEGK01 (sample SAMN16246547, study PRJNA631951) | gut metagenome | biome: gut microbiome; feature: rumen; material: SC-attached | host: Bos | place: Iran: Karaj | collected 2018-10 | reverse complement strand
TAATAATAAAGAAAATGAAGAATATGATGAAAAAATAATTAATGAAGATATTGAAAAAAATTATATTCATGAACCACATTCTCAAATAAGGAAAAATATAAATCAAATTGAAGGAAAAATTAATTATTTACCAAAAGAAATTAAAGAAGTTAGAAAGGAAAAAATTAAAAAAAATAAAGTAAATAATAATGAAAAAAATGATAATAAAAATGAAAATAATAATAATGAAAAAAAAGAAAAAAATGAAGATATAAAAGATGATTTTAATGGAATTGATGATGAAAAAAAGAAAAATAAATTAAGAAAACAAGCTTTAAAAGCAGAAAGAAGAGAAAAAAGAAAAGAAAAAAAAGAATTAAAACAGGCATTTAAAAATGAAAAAAAATTACAACAACATCAAATTGCAGAAACCAATAAAACAATTAGATATGGACTTTCAATAAAAGATCTTTAAATATATTGTTAAAAATATAAAAAAAATTTAAAATATAATTTATAATATACAATAATGTATAAAAAAAGAAAAAATTTATTTTTACATAAAATCTAAATGATTAGAAAATAGGCAATAAATTTATAGTACAATTAATAATAATTTTTTTAAATATTTCATTTAATATTTGATATGCATAAAATATATGGATTTTTAAAAAAGTTTTATAAATAATTAAATAGAATTTTTTTTATAATTTTGAAAAATTAGTTTTTTGTAAAGTTCATAAATTGTATATTTAATATGATATTAAAAAAATTTAAACAATTAATTATAAAAATTATTATTCTTTTAAATGATGAGTAATATTTTTTATTTTTTCATCAATGATTATCAAATGTCGTTCTTTTGAAATCACTTTAATTTTTTCTAATGTTCTCATAAAATTAATCTCATTAAGAAATTCTTTATCATTATTTCTATTATTAATTAAAAATTCTAAAAAATCCATAATTTTATTCATTAAATGAATATCTTTATTATTAATACAATTATTATTTTCAATAACCTTAATAACATTTTTAACTAAAGAATTATTTTTAAAAAATTTATTTTCTATTTCTTCACTTGCTCTAAAAAAATCATTTAATAAAGATAAATATTCACTAACATTTTCAGATAAAACTTCATTTAAATTACTAAAAACACCAAAAAAAATTTCATCTTTAATAATATATTCTTCAATAAAATTTTTATCTTCAGAATACCAATCTAAAATAATTTGTGTTAATTCTTTAATCATATTTAAATCTTTTTTTTCCATTAATAATTTTCCAATTAAACCTAAAGTTTTACTTTGTTTTAATTTATTTCTAGTATAATTAGAAGCATTAATTAATTCACTTAGAATATAAATTATTTGATTAATATAAGTTAACTCTTCAATATTATTTTCAACATTATTATTATTTGCTAAAGAACACATTATATCAATTCCATCACTCATTGCAAATAATTCACTTCTTGCTTTATTTAATTTTATCATATTATTAATTTGATTAATTATTGAATTTATTATTTTTATATTTTTACTATTTAATGTTGTTGTATCATTATAAGCAAAATTATTTAAAAGTTTTAATAATGTTTCTATATAACCTAAATTTTCTAATTTATTTAAATTATTTGCATCTACCATTATATTATCAAAAATTTGGATTAATGATTCAATTTGATTATTAGACATTGTTGTTGTAGTTTGAATTAATGTAATCATTATTTTATCATTACATATAAGATATAAATATTTTGAATTAGACGTAAACTTATTTAAAAGATTAAATATTCTCTCTATTATTATATTATTGTTCATATCATTTACTTCATTTGTTGTTTTTGATGCATCTTCATTATTAAAAATATCTACAATAATTAAATTTAATCTTGTTAAAATTTTATTATTTATTAATATTAATGATAAATCTTGCATTTTATTATTACATTTTTCAAGAATATATAATATAAAATCTAAACAAATAATTAATAAAATTTCATTATTTTGTAAAAATAAAGGATTAATTAAAGTTGATAATAAATAAATTCCTCCAGAACCCAAAAACAAATTAATAGTATTTACATTTCCTAAACATTGAAAAATTAAACAAATCATTTCAATTTGAATTTCAATATCAGGAAATAAATGAATATATCTTGATAAATGAAAGACAGTTTGATAAACTAAAACATCATTTATTAAAGAAGGATCTTTTATTATAATTAAATTAGTAATGTTTATTAAAATTTGTAAAATTTTCCCATTCATAAATTTCGAAGAATACAATTGAATAAATTGAACCAAAGAAAAAGAATTTAAAAACTCATAAATTAACTTACTTTTCTTATTTAAAATATTATGTAATTGAACTAAATTATCATATAAAAATTCTCCTTCATTAGAAATTTTATTATTATTATTTTCAATATTCATAAAAATTAAATTATTAACAATATTTTTCAAATCATCACTTTCATCATTAGGTCTTTCTAATACCTTATTAAAATTATCCATACTTTTATGATAAGGTCCCTTTAAAATATTTTCATTTTTTGCTTTTTGTAAAGTATCAATTAATAAATTAATTTCTCTAACTAAAGCAATATTATTACTAGAAATATTATTATCAGAAACATTATTATTCTCATCATCATTTAATTTATTATATTTTGATAAATCTTGTTTTGGTGTTGACATATTTTTCCTTTTTCCTTTATTATTATTATTATTAAATTTCAAATTTCTCTCATCATCATCAAAATTATCAATATGAGAATTACTCTTAGGACTAATTTCATTATTACTATTATTACCATTATTATTTATATTATTATTAACATCATTTTGACAAGAAGCAATAGAAGCTAAATTATCTCTATAATTATTTTTCCATTCATTAATTAAATTAACAGGAATAGCACTATTATCATTTTCATAAATAAATTTCTTAACTAATTTTTTATTAGGCATAGTAATCCAAGGATGTTTTAATAATTCTTTAGCACTAGCTCTATTCTCAGGATCTTTCTCAAAGCATTTTAATAAAAAATCTCTTAAATTATCACTAATTCCATTTGGTAAAGGAGGACATTTATCTCTAACAATTCTAAACATTGCAGCCATAGCATCAAATTCATAATAAGGAGGTTGTGTAGTTAATAATTGAATAATTGTACTTCCTAATGACCATATATCACATTTAGGTGAAATATTACCTTTTTGTTCTATTACTTCAGGAGCCATCCAACATGATGTTCCTACAATTGAATTTGCTTTGTTTTTATCATTTAAAATTGAATAACCAAAATCAGCTAATTTAATAATACCATTTTTTGTTAATAGTAAATTAGCTCCTTTAATATCACGATGGATTATACCTTGATTATGTAAATATACTAATCCTTCTAATATTTGTTTAACGAATATGAAAACTAAATGTTCTCCCATTTTTCCACTTTGTTTTAATATATAATGTAATGAACCACCTTCTACATATTCTAATATTATATTTATATGTTTTTTTGTTTGAATATATTCTATGTATTTTACTATGTTTGGATGGTCTAATTTTTTTAAAAGGTTTACTTCACTTTCTATTGAACGAATATTCTCTGCTGAAATTGACATTAGATCTATTCTCTTTATTGCTACAGTTTTTGCAGTTTCAGAATCTAAGGCTTTGTATACTTCACCGATTGCTCCTTTTCCTATTAATTCTCCCAGTTGCTATTTATTTTTATATTACTTAAAAAAAAATTTTTTATTTTTTTTAAGAGTTTTTTTTGCTAAGTTATTTATTTTTTATTTTTACATATTTTCCTATCATTATTGCTTGATTTTGTTGGTTTAATGGTTCTACCATTTTTAAATTTAAATAATGATGATTTTTTTTGTTTTTTTTTGTGTATAAAAAAATAAAAAAATTTTAATTAAGCATTTATTTAAATATAATAAATCAAAAAAAATTAAAAAAAAAAAATAAAAATTCATTTCCTTTAATTCATTTTTTTCATATCTTTCATAACAATAACAACTTTTTCCAACCCAAATTGTTTTTTATTATCAGAATCAAAATAATCAAAAGGCATTTCTTTTTTATTATTCATAATATCAAGTTTAGCATTTCCTTCAAGTAAATATTTAATACAAAGTTTATAATTTTCTCTAGCAGCAATATGTAAAGGAGTATCACCATTTAAATTTTGAATATTACAATCAGCACCTTTTTGAGTAAAATATTTAACTAACTGATATAAATTATCCATAGTTGCTAAATGTAAAAATGTATTTCCTTCTTCTGTTACAATATTATAAAAATTAACTTGATCTTCTCTTAAATTACTATCATTAATTGATAAATTATCATTTTTTAATTGTTCTTTTAAATTTGATATTACTTCTGGTCCACCTGAATATTTATTAAAACATTTTCTTATTATATCATCTGTTATTTTTATTGTAAATTCTTTTCCATTTGAACTTTTTAAAACATTTTTTACTTTAAATTTTATTTTTGATTGGGGATTATTTTTATTTATTATTTTTATTTTTGGTTCATTAAATATTTTATTTTCATTTAATAAAACTTCATTATGATATAATCTAGAATAAACATTGTGAATATCTAATTTAATATCTGGTAAATCAACTTTTGAATCTTCAGTATAAAATGGATCATTTATAATTTCAGTTTCATTTGTTTTTTCTTCTACTTTTACATTTCCTCTTAAAACTTTTAATTTATCTTTTATTTTATCAAATGATTTTTTAAATCCATCTATTCTATTTTGTTTAATTGGCTCGAAAAATGAATATTTTTCATTAAAACTCTCATTTTTAAATGAATGATATGATTCATTATTTTTTTTTTCTAAAGCATTTTTTTTTTCATTTTTTTCTTTTTTAAAATTATCTATTTCATTTTTTATTTGTAAATATGCTTCTCTACGACTTCTTTTTTTTACTACCGAACTTGGTTCATTTTTTTCTTTTTTAGAATCATTTTTTTCATTTATTTGTTCTAAAGATTTTTTCGTTTTGAAATATTTTTTTATTTCAGCATTTGCATTTGAATCAAATAAGATAGTTGTAAAATATCGATCTGTTAACACATCATCAATAAATTTATCTAATTTTTGTTTTGGTAATTTACGAATTACATTTGGTCTTACTGGACGCATTTCTTTTAATAAATATTCATCATCTTCTTTTATAAAACGATCATCGTCAAATTTTGATTTTTCTTTATATTTGTTCATATAACTTTGGCGTAACATTTTTTTTATTATATTATATTTTTTAATTATATTTGTTTTATAATATTTTTTAGGGTTATTTATTATTAAAATAGTTTTTATTCTATTATTTTTTTTAAAAATATAATTAAAACAATATTTTCAAAAATTTGAATAAAGAATCAAATGATAATTATTATATTTGAATAATAAAATATTAAATATTTGAATTAAAAAATATATTAAAATAAAAAATAAAAAATATTTTATCTATTTAAAAAATAATAATATTATTTATTTTCAAATTATAATAAAAAAACAATCTTAAAGAAAATCATCACAAAATTTAAGTGAAATAATATATTTATTTTTATCACCAACATTTCCATTAGTAACATATTTTAAAGAATAATCCAAAATCATATTTTGATATTTTTTTTCTACTTCAAAACCTTTCATAGCAAGAGCATCTTTTAAATTAGGATAAGTAATAGTATTATTTTTTTTAAAATCCCACATAGAAAGTCTTTCATATAAATTAATATTATTTTCTCTTAAATATTCTTTAATTTGTTCACATTCATCAAGTCTTTTTGCATTAATATTCATTAAATATTTATCTTTTTTTTTACTTAATAAATCACTAATCCATAAATAATTATGATTTCTTTTATTTCCTCTCATATGATATTTTCTGAAACAAGCTTTACAATAATGATTATCTTCACAATCTTTACATAAATATTCTACTTGATTTTTTTTACAAATAAAACAAATTTTTGTTCTTAATATTTGTTCATCTAAAGCATTTTCTTCTTCTTCCTTTTTTTTTAGATATTCTCTCCATTTTACTTGAATTAAAGTAGCACATAAATTTTTTTTATTTTTATTACTTAGATATTTTTTATCTTTTAACCATCTTGAAGTAAAATGAGTAACTGCTTCTTTATCTTTTTTATTCCAATAATTCTTTTGTAATAAATGAGTAATTTTTTTTGCTGCCATATCTTTTTCTTTCATTTTATTTTCATAATTCTTTCTAAATAATCTAATAATTCTCTTTGCTAAAATATAGTTATAAATTCTTTCAACGTTAACATTTTTTCTTGTTAAATAGCCTTTTATAGTTTTATTAATTAAAGTTGCAAATTTATCTTTCATAACTTTTTCAAATTCTTCAAAATATTCTCCTTTTAATTTTTTTCTTAATCTTTCATTATAATCCAATTTATTTTTTTGTTTAATTATTTGTCCATCATAACTAAAATCACTACTATTTTCATTTGATAAATTTTCATATTCTAAATTATCACCTTCTAAATTTTCTTCTTCTATAAAATTAGTTGTTTGTTTTTTTTTTTCTTTTTCTTCTTTTTTTCTTTTTTCTTCTTCCATTTTTTCTCTTGTTTCATTACATAAATTTTCAATAAACTTAGCAAAAAAATCAACAGTTATTTCATTACCAGAATATGTTTTTAATATTCTACATAAACTTTGAGATTCTTCTTCATCAAAAATTTTTAAATCAATTAATTTTTGTTGAACATTATCAACTATAATAATATCTTTATTAAAATTTTGAATATTTTTATTTTCTCCAAATCTTTTAGCAAATTCTAAATAAGATAATGTAGTTCTATCTAAATAATCAATTAATTTTTTTCCTAATAGAATATCTTCAATATCTTTATTTCTTCCTACTTTATTTTTAGCAATAAATTGTTGATATAATTCATCAATTTCATTATCAGGATTATTTTTCATATTTTCTAAATTATCTAAATCTTCCTTAACTCTATTTCTCTTTCTATCTAATTCATTATGAATTAATTCATTAGTATTTTTAAATTTCTGCATTTCAATATTTTCTTTATTAGCATTTATTTTATTAGTTAAAGCATCTAATTGTTTCATCATTTCTCTACTTTGAGCTTCAAAAGTATCATAATCATTATTATAATCATTAAAAGTTGCATTATCTCCTCTAATTTCTTCAGTTTGGAAAAAATTATTATTAGTATTATTTTTTTGTTCTTTTGCTTTAACATTATTATAATTTAATTTTAAATATCTTCTTAAACTTGCATATCTTTCATTTTCATCATTACCATATTTTCTATATATTGAAATTAAACCTTCTAAATAATGTCCTGATCCTAATCCATTACCAACCCATTTTAATTCTCTATCTTTCATTCTTAAATAATTTATAAATAATTCAAATTCTCTATTATTAAATGATGCAATGTATATTTTTTCTTCTACTGTCATTTTATCTGGATTTTTTAATAATAATTTTGCTAATTCTGTATTTTCATCTATTTCATTTAATGTGTTTGGTAAATGCTTATTTTTAGAAAAGTAATAATTTGGATTTTTTGAGTTTAATTGAGTTTGGGCTAATTTTTTATTTAGTTCTTTTTGGTTTTTATTTATTTTTTTCACGTTTTGTTTTAATAAATTTGCTTCGTTTCTCATTTTTTGTGTTGAGGTTGGTTTGAATTTTTTTTGAGTTTTGTCAAATTGTTTCATTGTTTGATTCATTTTTGTTAATTGTGTTTCTAAAGCTTTACTTTTACCTTTTTTAATTTGTTTTTTTATATCTTTTTCTATATCACCATTTCCTAATGATTTTTTTCTAAATATTATATGTTGTGTTCTTTCTAATGTTGCTGACATTTTTTTTTATTTGAGTTATATTTATTATTTTGTTTTATATATTTACTTATTATTTTTATGGTATATATTTTAAATTTTTATTTATCATTAAGAAAAATATGAAAGATGATAAAATAAAAGAAACTAATTTTTCAATAGTAAATTCATCAAATCAAAATGAATTATCTTCATTAAAACCTAGAAAAAATTCAGAAATATATATAATGATACCAAAATCAGAAGATGACATATCAACATTAAATAAAACAATTAAAGTATCTTATAATTCAGAAAATATTTTAAAATTCCGTTTAAAAGAGCAATTAAAGAATATATTTACATTAGGAAAATTAGGAAATACATTCACATTATGGCCAGATGATAATGGAAATCCAAAAATATTTATTGGACCAAATATCTTATATTATATATTAATGAATATAATATTTTCTACAATTTTTTTTTCATATATGTATTTATTTTATAATTTAATATCAAATTATGAAATTGTAATTGGATTAATTACTTATTTTTTTTGGGTTTTAAGTTACTTAATTTTATTTTTAATTAATCCTGGTTATCCTAAAATTACAACTGAATCTTTAAGAGGAAATAAAGATATGAAATATTGTGATAAATGTGAAATTTGGTATAATCCTGAAAAAAATGTTGAACATTGTGATATTTGTGATATATGTATTGAAGAATTTGATCATCATTGTTCTTGGGCAGGAAAATGTATTGGAAAAGGTGATAAATGCTTATTTAGAATGTTTGTAATTTTCACTTTTTTTTTGATTTTATATTTGATATTTTCTTTTTGGATAATTAATAATAAATATAAATAATTTATTATATAGAATTTATAAATTTTTATATTTATTAATTATTTAATAATTATAAAAATTGAATTATTGAAAATTAAAACGGATAAAATAATAATAAATTTATAATATTTTAATATTAATTATATAAAAATATTATATTATAAAATAATTCTATTAATTGTTATATATTTATAATATAATTGTTCTTATTAAATAATATATAAAAAAAATATTTAATAAATTTTAAAATTATTTCCTATTTAATAAAATATTTACTTTGTACTATTCCATTTTTTTAACTAGTTCATAATATTCTGTTAATTTTTCAATTACTTTTTTTTGATAAATTAAATTTTCTTTAATTTTTGCTGGAGAAGTTTTCTTATCTTCAATAATACCAACATAAATTAACATTTCTTTAATTAAAAATACAACTAGACCTGTAGTCCCACATATTTTTCCATAATAAGAAGGATTAATTTTATCTAATTGATTAATTGCTAATTTTCTAACTTTATTTAAATTAACATTATCTAAATGAAATTTAGAAGAAGAATCAATAAAAAATTTACTTAAAGTATCAGTTTTATTATCAATAACATATTTAGAAAATTTTTCCCAAAATTCTCTATTATCACTAATATAAAGTAAATCTTCTTTTTTTAATAATTGACAAAATATTTTATAAACAATAATTATTTCATTTAATTTATTTTCTTCAGGAGGTTTTAAAAAAACTTTTAAATAAGATTCTTGATCTAATAATTCCAAAGCTTTAATTGTTCCTCTTCCTAAATTAAAAGGAGGAACTTCTATATTTAATTCTTCAGGTTTATATTTCTTTTCTAACATACTTAATTTACTATCATAAGTTTGTCCAATTAATAAACCAAATATTTTATTATAAAAACTAATTCTATTATTTAAAGCTTCAATTAAAGTTTTTAAATATAATTTTTTATTAATAGAATAAAAAACCAATTTTTCATTATCATTTAAATAAGGAATAATATCAGAATTAACAATATCTTCTTCAATTAACCTATTAAAACAAATTTTACTATCATCATTCCTTTTAATAACACTAGTATTAGTAATACTATTATGATTAACTTTTTTATTATTAGTTTTTCCTTTAATACTTCCTTTTTTACCAATTGTATGACTTTTAATACTTTTTCTTCCACTAATATCATTTTTATTATTTAATATATTTCCAGTAATTGTTTTTCTTCCAAATGAAGTATTTCTTGATATACTTTGTCTTATTGACATTCTTTCTGTATTTCCTCCTATACTTTTTCTTTCTGTAAATATATTTCCTAATGATTTTGTTGTTGTTAATGTTTTTCTACCAAAATCATTTGTTGTATTATTTATATTATTGTTTTCTTTTACTTTTGTTGTTGTTTTGTGAAAATTTGAAGTTGAGGGACTTATTTTTAATCCTATTGAATTTCTGCTTAATAATGGTTGTTTTTTTTTTATTTCTTTTTGATTTTTTTCTATTATTTTTTTTTCTTCTTTTTTCTCTTTTTTTTTTTTTTTTTTTTTTTTTTTTTTTTTTTTTTTTTTTTTTTTTTTTTTTTTTTTTTCTTCTTTTTTATCTTTTTTTTCTTCTTTTTTTTCCTTCTTTTCTTCTTTTTTTTCTTCTTTTTTATCCTTTTTTTCTTCTTTTTTTTCCTTCTTTTCTTCTTTTTTTTCTTCTTCATGTTTCTCTTTCTTATTTTTTTCTTCAACTTGTTGTACCCATGTATCTATTTTTTTTTCTAATATATCAAATTCTGATTTTGTGTATGAAAGAGATGACATGTCTTCTTTACTTTTATTTTCTAAATATGTTAATTTTTCATCTAAGATTTTTTTTAATAGTTCTTTTAATAAATCTCTATTTGACATATTTATGAATGTTTGTAAATATATGTTTTAATATTTATATAATAATTTAAATAATTAAAATTTTATTATTCTTATTTTATTTATTTTTTTATTTAAATTAAAGTAACAAATAAAAAAATTAAAATTCTAAAGATTATAAAAATTTTATTGTTAAATTTTCACAAAAATAAAAAGTTTCATAATATAAAAAAATAAATTATTAAAAATAAACATTAACAAATCAAATAATTTTCTTCATCTTCCATAAGAAAACCATCATCAAGTAATTTTTTAATTACTTTCCCAATATCTTCACTTCTAATATTTTTAATCAAAATATTATTTAACTCTCCTTTTGTAATAAATTTAATTCCTTTTCTTAAAAAATCATTTAAAACATTATTTGCTAATTCAAAAGGATTATTCTCATAATTTTTATTATTAAAATTTCCATTATCAAAATTTCCATTATTAAAACTAATATTATTATTATTATTAAAATTTCCTTTAATATTATTTTTAGCAATTTCTCTCATATTATAAATTTCATTTTGAAAATTTCCTTTTTTCAATTCTTCTAATCTTCCAGTTAAATATAACCAAGAATTCATAACTTGAAGAGCATGATAAAAAATATCATTATCTTTTAATGGAATAATTTTAGCTCCTTGAATATTTTTTTCTTTTTTATAAACTTTAACAGTTCCAAAAATTTTAACAACTTTATTTATTTTTCCATCCCAATTAAAAGAATTTAAACCATTAATTTCTTGATTTTCATTTCCATTAAAAAATGTTATTTCAATTGAACCACTTTGATCCCAAATTATAATTTTAACTTTTGCTTCATATACTTTATAATCAATAATATAACCTACTATTATAATATCTCCTAATTGTACTTCTTTATATTCTACTGTTTCATCTTCTGTTATTGAAGATGAATTTAATATATGAGCATTTATTGGAATTAATCCTCCTCTTTCTATATGAGCATATTTTGGTTTTTCTGATACTTGAGAAAAATAACCTGATGCTTCCATTTTTTTTTTATTTTTGTTTCTTTTTAGTTTTTTTTTAGTTTTTTTTTTGTTTGTTTTTTATATTTAGAAAAGGGTAAAATATTAGTAAGACAATTTTTAAATTTTTTTTTTTGGATAATTATTGTAAAATATTTAAATTTTTTTATATTTAAAAATAAAATAAATAAAATAGATAAAAAAAAATTACATTTTAACATTTAATTTAATAAACTAATCCTCCAATATAAAAAAACCTAAAAATGATTCTTATTTATTAAAATTAACAGTAACCTTATCAGCAGAATAATTAATAGAATCAATTTTATCAAGATTACTAATAACTATATCTAAATTAATAGTATCTTGAATCATAGGAGAAATCATTTCCATTAAATACCCCATAAAATCTGAATCATTTTTTGCTTCTTCATTCTTTCCTTCATTTGTTTCTTGTTCAACAATATATGAAGTAGCATCAGCAAAATCTCTACATTTATCTTGTAATTCTTTTAATAATTGAGAATCAACTCCAAAAATATCTGAAATAGTTAAACTATTTATTTCTTCTTCTGATTTAAATTGAGATAATAAATTATAAAAATTGATTGATTGTTCTTTTGTTTTTAAATCTTCTAATTGTTTTCTATCAAAATTACGAATTACTATTCCTTTTTCATGAAATTGCATTGGTTTTTTTGTTTTTGATGGAAATTCTTTCTTTACATTTGTATATTGGGGTATTTTTTCTAAATATCCTTCTGGTAATGATGATGAATATTTATTTTGAGATTGAGTATTTTCAGATGCTGGTTTCATTTCACATAATGATCTAGGTCTATTCATCTTTTTAATATTTTTTTATTTTTTATGTTTATTTATTTTTTATTTTTTATTTTATTTTTTTTTACATTCAAATAATAATTATTTCCAAAATAAAATCGAATATCCCTCACATTATTTAAATTTTCCTATCCTCAGTAATTTCCAAGTAACAATATGTCACCACATCTTTTTTGATAATTTTTATAGATATCTTCTCCCAAACTCATAGCACGATTGCTCATATTGGATTCTTTTTTGCTTTTCTCCAACAATTTGTCCTAATCTAGTTTGTGAGGGGCATTTATCTCTTATAGCTAAATAAACTGCCTTCAGATTATAGTGACTATAGAATTCCATAGAATGCAAGACATGAGTATAACAAAGCCTTACTAATAACTTATTTTCATTTTCATGAAAAAAAATTTCTGACTTCAAAGCAAAAATGATCCCTTCTTTAGTTTGTGTATCCCCGTGAAAGAAATCCTTTATTTCTTCAAAACTAATTTCTCCGTTAATAAAAAGAGATAAATCATCAGTATAACTCGAACATCCCATATCACCAATAAATATTTTTTTTTTTAAAATATAGGTTATTAAATTTATTTTTTTTTTGAATTTATAATATTTTTTATACAAAAAATGAATATTATAAAG
>JAEEGK010022873.1_pt1 | contig 13084 bp, 1 predicted proteins | sample 8958771 | NCBI WGS metagenome assembly JAEEGK01 (sample SAMN16246547, study PRJNA631951) | gut metagenome | biome: gut microbiome; feature: rumen; material: SC-attached | host: Bos | place: Iran: Karaj | collected 2018-10 | reverse complement strand
CCCCAATCCCCAATCCCCAAATAAACAATAAAATGAAAGTGAGATATAAATTGAAATTTAAAATATTATTAACCCCTTTTATCATTAATAAAAATTAAAACATTATATATATAGAAAAAAATATAAATAGAAATAAATAAGTCTATTGATATTAATAGAAAAAATGTTAATCATAAGGAAAAAACGAATTTGAAAAGAATATAAAATTTAAAGAAGAATAAAAATAAAATAATCAAGTAATAGAAGAGCAAGAAATAAAAATCCATTCAAATTAACAAAGAAAAGATTGAAATATTTATAAAAAAGGAAAAAAGGAAGAAAGTTTGGAATAAAAAACCATATAATTATGTTTAAATAAGTATTAAAAATATAAAATATAAGATATAATGGAAAAACAAATAAAAATTAAATAAAAAATGTAATTTAATACGGACATTTTATATTAAAATTAATAAATTTTTTATCAAAATTAACTATTTTTTTGAAAAACAATTCAAAATATATGAAGATGAAATTAAAGGAAAAATAACTAAAGAATAATTATTTAAATTGAAATATAATTTTTTGATGTTTGAATTATAACATTATAAATCTAAACTATTTATTTTGTAAATAAAATTTTAAACTCAATTAAAAATCAAAAATGAAAAAAAAAGCAAAATTAAATCTTAAATCTGTTCAAAAAAAGAAAACAATTGTATTTTTTATGTTTTTAAAAGATGAATATTTAAAAAAAAAAATAAAAATTGATGCTCTTCTTGATAATAAAATCCAAAAAGAAGAAATAAATTGTAATTATGAAATTTATAATTTAAAGGATTATTCAGTAGAAGAACCAAATCAACCACTTATATTAGCATATTTTGAGTCAGATAAAATATTCCAAAAATATTCGATCCATTTTCATGTTAATTCAACAATATATCAAAAAAAAATAGAATATATTAAATATAATTGGGAGTCTTTTAGTGTGAATTATACTCAAGTCACATTTAATGAAAATAATTCTCCAACAAAATATATCCAAAATAAAAGAGAACAAATTAATTACTTTTTTTATAAATTTTATTTAAAAAGGAAACACAAAGAATTATTTTCTATAATCACAACTGAACTTAAAATTAATAATCCTTTTAGTATAAATTTTATTATTCATTTATTAAGTGCCAACGCTTTAAATGGGGAAATAAATATAAATGATGATTTCTCATTTTTTGATTAACTTTTTGGAAATAAAAAATGAAATAATTAATGCTAACAATTTAATTGATAAACAATTATTTCCATTTATAGAAAAAATTTATGATTCAAAAGAACAAATACTATCGAACAAAAATATTATACCAGTCAAATTTATTGAAAAATTAGCTTTTGTTTTAATATTAAATGAACATTTTTATAAAAAAATTAAGCAATTAACCAATTATGTGAAAGAAAAAAACATTCAAATTAATATCGTAGATTATTTGGAAGAGAAAATTGATCAATTTAAAATTAAAATTGAAAATTTTGATTTATTAAATTTCTTCATAAATGAAAAACCTCAAAGTTCAAATTTTTTTTTAAAATTGACACAAAATTATACAATATATATTAACTTATTATATGAAAACATTGATTTAATAAAAAAACATCCAAATGGAATAGCTATTATACCAGATGATAGAGAATATTTAAAGATTGATGAAGATAAAAATAATATAAATACTATAATTAAAGTTTTTGAAAAAAGTCAAAAACAATTTAAATTCAATACTGATTTTTTTTTGGAAAAATATCCTACTTATATAGATGATTTATCTAAAGAACAAAAGAAACAATTATGTAATTTAATAACTGAAAAAAACAATAATTTAAAACATTATTTGTTATGTGATGAAATAGATGATTCAAATTCAAATATAGAAGTTATGGACATTATATATAAAAATGAAATGTGGGATACTGGAATACGAATAGAAATATTAGATTTAGTGATCAAAAAAATTGATTTCAAAACCATTCAAGAAATATGGGATAAATTTATTGGATTTTTTAAGAAAATAAATCCATTATCAAAAGAGAAATATAATAATAAAAACAAAGAGGACTGTCTTTATTCAGTAATGTTAAATAAACTTGTTAATTTCTCTCAATTAAAAACGATTTTATGGCAGACATTTGGAGATGTGATAAATTTTAAATTTAGTGATGATAAACTCAGGGAACATATGGTTTATTTTTTTGAATTATTAAAGAAAGAAAATATTAATGAATCAGATGAAGAAAAGCAAAATATTTTTCAAATAATGTTTAGAATTTTGATTAATTCCGAAAATGAAAATTCTAAAGAAGTTCAAAATTTTATTCAAAAATTAATTGAAATATACCAAAATAATTTAAATTTATTAAATGATATTTTTGTTCTTTTTTTGAATTGTATTCAATCAAAAAATAAAACAGAAGAAAACGCATTATTATCAATAGTAGATTTTTATAAAAAAAATTTACGATTATTAAACAAAAATAATGTTATTAAATTATTGGATTCAAATAGTTCAAAAAAAATTCTTGATAATTTAATAGAATATTTAGTTGAAGAGAAAGATATTTTTGAAAAAGATTCTCAAAACATTCAACTTTTTAATAATTTTCTTGATTTCCAAACTAATCAAAATTTAAAGGAGTCTAAATATTATATTGAGTCAAAAAAATCTTTTGAAACTTTTTATTTAAAAATTAAAAATAAAAAATATTCAAAAAAAGAATTAGAAAAATTAAATTCTTTTGTTAAAAATAATCTTAATAATTTTCAATATTATAATTTTTCAGAAAATGAAAAAAATGATTTTATTAATTTAATTGAAAATAATTTAAATTATTGTGAAGAGACAAAAGACAAAATTAATAAATGTATAAAATATTATGAAGATTTTTCTAGTTCTGAAGATAATAAAAATAGGAAAATTTTAAAAAATTTGAAGGAAAATGTTGAACATGATTCTTTAGAACAAATTGAAATGTCTATTTGTCCATTTCAAGATATAATGAATGGTATGATAATAAGAATGCAAAAATTCAATGAAATAAAACACAAGTTTATTTTCAGTCAAATATTTATTGAAAAATTAAAATATAAAATTCAAAAAGAAGAAATTAAATTTAATACATTTATTGAGGAAATTGAAAATATGAAAAATTTATTATCTTTTTCAACTTTTGATAAAATTAATGTTTCAGTTTTAAATGAAATGTTATTTCTATATTCTAATGAAGATTCTTTAAAAAATGAATTACGAAATTTAAAAGAATATTTTAATTATGATTCAAATATTGAATATTTAGAAAAATATTTACTTTATAAATTCAATAAAAATATATTTTTGTGTGTGTTAAAAGGATATAAAATAATAATTTCCCTATTAAAATTAAAACAAACGGATTTTTATCTTGAATTAAAAAAAATTCTAGAAATTATCAAAGATTATGATAATGAAGAGATTAGTGAAGAAAAAGGATTAAAAAATAATGAAATTGATAAATATAAACCAGAAACAATAGAAAAACAACTAAAATTTATCAAAGAATATATAAATAAGTTTGAAAAAATTACTAATGAAGTAACAATTCAATATAATCCAATTGATCATATTTCATTGATTTTAAAAAATTTTCAAGAAAATCACCTTTTTAAAATCTTATTTTATTTATCAATAGATGAAATTAGAGATATGTTAAATTCCTTAGAAGGAAGTTCACTTACTTTTGAAGATATATCAAATTACCAAATTATCAAAAGAATTATTGATAATTTTAAAAAAAAAGCATTTTTACAAGAAGAAGATGAAGAAGAGGAAGAGGAAGAAGAAGGAAATAAAACAGAACAAAAGAATATTAATATAAATTGTAGTCCAACTGATATTCAATTTATAAAAGAAATCCCTCAAATTATATCAAAATTTTTGTCTATTGATGAATTTATTCAAATATTAATTCAATGTAATAAAAATTGTCAAAAATTTGAAGAACTATTAAAAAATAAAAAAGGATTTGAGGGGAGTAAAAAAATAATTGAAAAGATTATGAAAGAATCAATCTTTGAAATTAAATATATAGCTAAAAAAGAAGCAGAAAAAACTGAAACAAAAATTCATGAAGGATATAATTTAAGATGTCTTTTTCAAAATCAAAAAGAAACTAAAACTTATTCAGAGATTTTAAATTTACAACAGTTAGCATCTCTTTGTCAAAACAAAGAAAAAAAAGAAGAATTACAATATTTAAACAATTATATAGAATTAATAGAAAATTTAAAAGATATATTAAATATTATTTCTATCATAACAAATAAGGGATATCCAAATTATTTTGAATATAATATCATAGTGAATGAGAATATAATTTGTAAAGATTCTTCGAATAATATATCAATGACTATTATAGAACTAAAAAATTCTTTAAAACAATTATTAAATGAAATGAATGAACTACAAATCGAATATTATAAAGAAAACAACTATATTAGATTTTTTTATGGAAGACAAATAACAAAAATAAATGATTATTTAAGAGAAGCAATAGGTCTAAATAATAATGAGAAACAAATAAGCCATTTAATAAAACATATTTTAGGAGATAATTTTAAAAAAAAACCAAATTATATATATCAATCAATTATACCTTCAAATTATAATGTATCAGATAGTTCAAATGAAAGAAATGTGTTAAATGAAATTAATGATAATTTTTATAAAAATATTATGAAAGAAATGTATAAAAATACGGAAGAATATATATCAAAAATAGTAGAAATAAATGGTTTATCTCTTAAATCAATTTATGAAAAATCAATTATAAATGAAAAATTTAATGACAAAAAGGGATTTTACATCGCTCAAGAAATGAAAATTTATGAAGAAATTTTATTATATTATCATTGTTTAGTAGGGGAAGAACCACCTTCTTTTTCAGTTTTACTATGTAATGAAGAAACAACATCAGAAGAACTTTTATCTTTTTTTTATTTATCTGTTTATTGTCCTTATCACTCACTTTTTATTATTGCAAAACCAGATAAATTAAACCTTGATCTAATTTTTCAATTAGAAACTTTATTAGATACTATTAAAGAACAAAATATTGATATTAAATCTCTAATATTATTTATTTTTCATGATATTGGAAAATCTGAAATTGGAATTGAATTATTAAAAATTTGTGGAAAAATTGATAAACCAAATGAAAAAGATGATTTAAGATTAGTCAAAAGGCAATTAAATTCGAATGAAATTTCAACTTCTAATGAATATAATTTTTATAATCATATTCAAGTAATAACTTCTTCTTTAGCAGGATTTGGTAAAAGTACTTACATTAAAAGAGTCATTGAATCTCAAAAAAATAATATATATGTTGTTTTTCCAATTGGAGGAGAAATCAAAAGAAAATTTATTATGAGAAGATTAAAAGAATTAAATTTTAATGATAAGAAAAATTATGGATTACATTTAGATTTTTCTGATACAAATCAAATTGAAGTCTTAGAAGATTTTCTTTTTTCATTTTTAATTCAAAAAGAATATTCTCAAAATGAGGATATTTTTTCTTATGGAAGTAATATCTCAATAATGATAGAAATTCCAAATGGATTTATTGATTTTATGGAAAAATTTACTATATTTAAATTATTTCAATTATATAATCTTGAGAAGTTATCAGAATTTTTTTTGGATGAAAAAGATACTAAATTCGATGATAAATATGATACAAAAAAAAAAAAAAATTTACTTGAAAAAAAAAGTTTAAAAAATATTGAATCTAATGATGAAGAAAATAAAATTCCAAGATATATTTATGAATCAGATATTCAAATAGTTTGTAATTATTTAGATAATCTTAATGAAAAAAATATTCTAAAAAAGAAAAACATATACTTTTATAATTTATATGATAAGGATAAAGAAATAGGAAATTTTTTTTATATTAATGCTAAAATTTATGAAGCAAAAGAATGTTTTGATTTAATAAATAAATTTTTTACAAAACAGAATAAAACATATCATCAAATATATATTTTTATTAAAATATTAGCTTATGAATTAAGATTGTTTTCTAAAAATTATTATTTAATGGCAGAATCTTTGGAAGATAATGTTCAAAAAGTGAGAATAGATATAATAAATGCATTTTTAAAATTAACAGAATTTTTTACAATAGGTGCATTTGATGACTTAGAAATAGAACAAGTAGGAACAATACAATTTAAAAATTTGAAAGAAAAAAGTGAAAAATTCGATGAAGAAGAAAAAATAAAGAAAGCAACTGAAAGATTATCAAAAATAGAAAAAGTTATCAATTTTTCTCATTTAAAAGATAAAGCATTCATAGCAACAAATAATACTCAAAATTTTTCAATAATAACATGTGCTCCAAAAGATAGTGAATATTATCGAAAATTTGATGAATTATATAATTCAGGACCTAAATTTGGAAATAAAGAACATGAAGAAATTCCAGATTTCGAGAAAATGAATCGAGACCAATTGATAAGTGAAATATTAAAATTTATAAATTCAGAAAAATCAGTTGAAGATATTAAGAAAAAAATAGGTTCTTATGTGTTTACTAGTGATAATTTCTTTAAAATGATTCAAATTTTACTTAGATTTAAAACAGGAATTCCTGTTTTAATTATGGGAGAAACAGGATGTGGCAAAACTAGTTTAATTAATACATTAGGTGAAATATTAGATTATAAAATTGAAATTTTTAACGTTCATTCTGGTATTTCAGATATCGATATTGTAAGATTTTTGAAAAATAAGGATTTTTTAGAAGAAACAATAGGATATGATTTGTCTGATAATGATGGGAATTTAGAATTATTAAGAAATTCGAATGAATTTAATTTATCTATGAGTTCTGGATTTTTATCATCTCGTGTTTCTTCTGAATTTGATTATAATAATTTAATTCATCAATATAATAATAATTCAAAGGTAATTGTTTTTTTTGATGAATTTAATACATGTTCTAGTCTTGGGTTAATTACAGAAATCATATGTTCTAGAAGATGTCAAGGAAAGAAGATAAAAGATAATGTTATTTTTGTAGGAGCGTGTAATCCATATAGAAAAATAGACAATACCAAACATTCAATTGAATCCAGTGCATTAATAAAACAATCAAATAAATATTCAGATTTAGTTTATTCTGTTAATCCTTTACCTTATTCTTTATTGTATTATATTTTTAATTTTGGAATTTTAAGTCCTGAAGATGAAAGAAAATATATTAATAGTATAATAAACTATGAATTAGAAATAAATCAAAAAAATTCTTTTGTTAAAGATAAAACTATAGAAGAAAAAGTAAAAACATTAATCATTGAATGTTTTAATATTTCTCAAGATTTTGTAAGGAATGTAAATGGAAAAGAAGCAGTAAGTTTAAGAGAAATAAAAAAATTTTTTACAATATATAAATTTATTGTAAAAGATTTTAGAGATAAACAAAATATAATGAAGACAAAAAAAAAAGGACATAAAAATAAAATAAATGATATTTATAAAATGGAAAACATAACAGAATTTGATATTCATGAATATGCAATTTCTACTTCCATTTTTATTAATTTTTATATAAGATTATCATCAGAAAATAAAAAACTTTTTGAAATTGAAATAAATAAAAAATTAGGTAATTTTCAAGAATATCCAAATATTCTTCAAGATGATTTAATAAAAAATATTACTTTAATTCATGGAATTGCTTTAAATAATACCTTAAAATTAAATTTGTTTATTTGTTTTATAGGAATTTTAACCAGAATTGCTGTTTTTCTAGTTGGAGCACCAGGATGTTCAAAAACATTATGTTTTAATTTAATTAAGAAAGAAATGCAAGGATTATTTTCAAAAAATTCTTTTTGGAAAAATTATCCTGAATTAATTGAAACAAGTTACCAAGGATCTCTTTCAAGTACTCCAAAAGGTATAATCAAAACATTTAAAAATGCAAAAGAAAAATTAAGACAAATTAAAAAAGGGAGAAGAAAACATTATATTTCTGTTGTTTTTATTGATGAAATTGGATTATGTGAAATTGCACCATCAAATCCACTTAAAGCTTTACATACTTATTTAGAAATTGATTATAAATCTAAAAACCCTGAAGATAAGTTAGCTTTTGTTGGAATTTCTAATTGGAAACTTGATGCAGCTAAAATGAATAGGGGAATTTATTTAAATGTTTTAGATCCTCAAAATAATTTAGAAGATTTAAAAGAAACTGCATCCAGAATTACAAGTCTTTATGATATTAATTTTTATGAAAAAAATCAAAATTTAATTGACAGTTTGACTGAATCAATATATAATTATAAAATGAATTTAAAAATTAAAAACCACCCTATGAAACATTTTCATGGAACAAGAGATTTTTATAATGCAATTAAAACAACTACAAGATATATGATAGATAATAATGACAATATTAAATCTGCTTATTTTGGAATTGACTGTAATTATAATGGAATTTATTATGATAAAGATAGTTCAGTTAAAATTATAAAAGGAGATTTTAATAAATTGAATAATATTAAAAAGTCTTTAAATTATGATTTTCCTATAAATAAATGTATAAACCAAAATTTAATTGATGATGAAAGAAGATATTTATTATTAATAATGAAAAATAATTTAAGTCAATATTTAGTTCTTCAAATGATAAAACAAGAAAATAAAAATCTTTTTTATTATTTAGGAAGTTTATTTGAAGATGATCTTTTTGATGAAACTTATTCAGCAAAAGTGATTAATAAATTAACATATTATTTAGAACAAGATATTATTTTAATTTTAAAAAATTTATCAACAACTTATCCTTCTTTATATGATTTATTAAATCAAAGATTTAATTATTCAAAAAAATCTCAAAAATATGCTGAAATTTCTTTAGGAGAAGTAAAAACTTCTTTATTTGTTCATGAAAATCTAAGAATTATTGTATTAATTAGGGAAGATGCAATTAAATTTCAAGATCCTCCATTTTTAAATCGATTCGAAAAATATATTATATCTTTTGAGCATCTTTTGGATAAAAAAGGTAAAGAGATTGCCAAAAAAATTTTAGATTTTAAATTGGAATTTAAAAAGAATAAAAAAATTAAATTTAACCCTGACAATGAATTAATTAATTATTATGACGAAGAAATAAAAGGATTAATTTCTAATTATTATTTATTAAATCAAAATGAAGATGAAAAATTAAATGAACAAAAAATAATTGAATATGTTTTTGAAAAAATTAGTAAAACATTTCCTCAAGAAATAATTGGATTTTGTAATATTTATATAAAAAATGAACAATTTGTCAATTTAATAAATAAATATTATAAAACAGCTATTCATTCTAATTTAGAAACATTCATAAAAAAAACTCAAACTTCAAAAAATATAATTTATACCTTTACTCCTTCAGTAAAAAGTCAATTCCATTTTTCTGTTGATAATGATATATTTGGAAAAATTTCATCTGAAAATTTAAAGCAAGAAAATATAGGATTGATAAAAAAAGAAAAACAAATAGAACAAGAAATATTAGATTTTTACAACAACAAAAAAAATAAATTAATGATTTTACATTTCAAAGAACAAGATTTAGAAAAATTAGAATTTATTTTATTGTTAATTGAGAGGATTGAAAATGAAAAAATAATTGAAAAAGTTAAAAGCAAAATGTTTATTGTTTTAATTCATTTAATTAGAAGAACAGAAAAATTATCTAAAGATATTAATAATCTATATTATTTTGCATCTAATTTATCTTTTTTTAATCAAACTTTCATTGATGATTTATTTAAAAAACATTTTGAAATTTCAAATTCAATAAATTATGAAATAACAGACTTAATTCATAAAGATATAAAAGAAATATATGAATCAAAATTTTTTAACTTAGAATCAAAATTTCAGGAAGAATTATCAGCTTTTCAAAAAATAGAATATGTTTATTTTCAAAAATCATTTAATCAAAAAAAACATATTGAAGATATAATTAATACAATTTTAAACTCTAGAAAATTAAAGAATAAAATAATTGAAAAAATTATTAATGAAATATCTAAAAAAGAAAATTTATATAAAAATATTTTTGAAAAACGTTCTTTTGAGCATAATAATGATTTTTTATCAATGATTCATGAAGAATTAGGAGAACTTTTTTCTAAATATTTTAGTCTTTTAATTATAAATTCAGAAAAAAAATTAATTTTAACTGCATTTACAAAAAACTTAGATTTTTCAGTGAAATTAATATGGGAAAGCTTATTAGAGAATTTTGATTTTACAAAAGAAACTATTAATAAAAATTTAAAAGGAAATAAAATAAATGTTTATTATTCTTTAAAACTTCCATCAATTGATACAATAAATAATATTCAAAGATATTTAGAAAAAAATGAAGAAAAAAATAATTTCCAAATACAAGAAAGTAATATTAGAAATTTAGGAGAACCAAGTGAAATATTAAATTTCATAAAAGAAGAAGGAAACCAAGAAGATGAAGAAGATGAAGAAAAAAGTAATACTTTATCAAATTTATTAAATGAATACTATGAAGAAAACACTGATAGAGAAGATTCAAAATTTAATGTAATTTTAGATATTGTTGAAAAGTTTAAATGTCCTAATGAAATAATTATTAACAAATTTACTGATTCATTAAAAAAGGAAGAATTGCTAAAAAGTTTTAATGATAATAATGAATTATTTAATTATTTTTTTGAAGATTATTATGCTCTATTTATTATTTCAAGTATTTCGTCTGAAAAAGAAAGTTATGTTGAGATATTAAAATTTATGATTGAATTAAGATTTGGTGAAAAGCCAGAAAATAATTATTTATCATTCTATACAAAAAGTATATTATGGATTGAAATATATAAAGAAGAATTAATTTATATTTTAGATATTTTTCACATAATTGATAATATCTCTCTGGATATTAACTTTTTAGATAAAGTGAGAGATTCAATTAAAGAAGGTAAAATTAAATATATAGTTACAAGACTTAATCCATATTTTAGAAAAGAAATTGATAGTCCTTTTTATTTAATCATAAATTCAATATTTTATAATTTATTTGATGTTATCAAAAATTTACAAATCGATCAAGTTTCTAATACTTTAAATAATTTATCATTAATTGTTCAAAACGGGGAAATATGTAACAATAATTTAGATTTATCTTGTAAGGAATTTTATAGGTTTAAAACATTATTTTCTATTATTTCATTATTTAATTCAAAAAATAATTATAATAAAAATATTATTGATGAATTAATTTCTTATATTCAAAATGAGAGAAATTATTTTTTAGAAGGAAATATACAAAAAACTAGAAATGAATTTGAAAAACAAAATAATTTGTTAATTAAATATTTACCTGATTGTGAAGAAAAAACATCAATTTTGTTAAAAAATTTAGTTTCTAAATATAAAGAAATTAATGAAATTAATTTTAGGTTAATGCTGATTAAAATTATTTTAAAAGATGAAAAATTAATAAAAATTTCAAATCAATTTTTTATTCTAATTTTTGATTCTTTTGATTTTTCCCCTAATATTTTAGCCCCTAACAATGAAGAAGAGGATAACCCATTTAATGAAGAAAGTAATAATATAGAATTACTTAAAGAAATAAATGGGGCTACAACTAATAATATATTAAAAGAAAATTTTAAAACAATCATGAAATATAAAATTATAAATTATTTCCAAGAACAAATAGATAGCATTCAAATTGATAAAGCTCAATTTAATACTAAAGAAAAATTAGAAAATGAAAAATTAAAAAGAGAAATAGATATATATCTTGGACACGAGTCTTTTTCATTTTTTTGTTTTGCTCATGATATCTTAAACAATATTCGAAATCCAAATTCAATCAATGTTTTTAATAAAGAATTAAAAGAAATTTACTGTATTGTGTATAGTAATATTTTCTTAGAATGTTTTGTTAAATATATTAAAGAACAAGAAACTTTTGTTTCTGTATGTCGAAATGAAATATTAAAGTTTCTCTCAAACAATTCAACTAAAATAAAAGAAAGTTATAAATTATTGATTATTAAATTACTGAGATCTCATTATATCAAAGAAAGAACTAAATTTTTGGATATTGAAAATTGGGTCGAAAAATACCATCTTAATGAATGTTTTAAAAATTTAAAATTCATTGATCATGAAAGCAACAACACTGAAAGATTAAGAGACATTAAACAAATTTTTTATGGAAATTATGATTTAAAGACAATTGAAGAAGAAACATTTTCAAATTATAATAATAACTATTTTAATAATTTAAATTACATATCTTTTATGTATTATATTGATAAATTTGTTAATCAAAATTTAAGTTGTTTAAGAACTGAAGAAGGAAAAAATTTATTGAAAGATTCTCAAGAAATCAAAAATTTTCTTTCTTATGTTAAAGATAATCGTCAATATACACCAGGATTGAAAGATTTAATAAATTTATTCTTTAATATAAAAGATTATAATTCCAAAATGGAAAATATAATTAAAACAATTTCTCCAGAAAGCTTTGAAATTCTTTTATATGCATATAGATTTGCAATTTCTTCAGCAATATCAAACACAGATTCCATATATAATAAATTGTTTAACTATCATTGTATTGATTATATAAACAAAGCTTATATTCCAGGAGCAGAATTAAATTCAGATTTATTTATTGAATCATTCTTTTATATTGAAGATTTTATGGAAAAATTAGATAAAAGTGCATATGGAGAAGGTTTTTATGTTTGTGATTGTGGAGAATTTTATTATCAACCTTCTTGTGGTGTTCCTACATCAATAACATATTGTGTTAATTGTGGAAAAGAAGTGGGTGGTCTAAATGAAAAATTAGTTGAAAGAAAAGAAGGCGAAAAACAAATATTTAGAGTTTATGCAAATGAAGAAAATAAAAAAAGAGTTGAAAGTAGAAGTGACCTAAAGCACATATATAAAAATGGATGGTATGATTCTAAATTATTAAATGAATTTAGAGAAGAAATATATGAAAAATTTAAGATGGA
>JAEEGK010022872.1_pt1 | contig 13084 bp, 10 predicted proteins | sample 8958771 | NCBI WGS metagenome assembly JAEEGK01 (sample SAMN16246547, study PRJNA631951) | gut metagenome | biome: gut microbiome; feature: rumen; material: SC-attached | host: Bos | place: Iran: Karaj | collected 2018-10 | reverse complement strand
GATATCGCCTGCGATCTCTGCGGGGTGGCACTCGAACTTGTCAAGCAGGCAGACCGTCTTAACCGAGCGGGGCTTGCGTGAGAGAAGGATCTCCTTAAGGTACTTGAGCGTGAGGCCCGAGTCGATGATATCCTCCACGATAACAACATCCCTGTCGAGGATCGTATTGTCAAGGTCCTTGATGAGGCGAACCGCACCCGATGACTGTGTTGCGTTACCATAGCTTGAAACGACCATGAAATCCATGTGGATCTGGGTCTTCATCTGTCTGCACAGGTCTGTGTAGAAGATCGATGCACCCTTAAGGATACATACCATGATCGGTTCGCTGTCCTTGTACATCTCCGTGAGCTGCTTGCCGAGCTCAGCAACTCTCGCCCTGATCGTCTCCTCTGAAAAAAGTACATACTCGATGTCGTTCTTTTCGTTTGTGATCCTCATCCCACGCCTCCTGTTGTCTTTCCTGTTTATTCAGTCCTTATCGCATCTACTGTTTTCCGTACATGTCGTCACAGTTAATTACACCGACTGTTATCCGTTTTATCCCGTCCGGTGCTCTTACACCTGCTGTTTCCGGTCTTATCCGCGGTTGTTACTTGCATCGCCGTATCATCTGTTAGCGAGCTCACCCATAACATCGTCCCAGTCGATCCCGCACTCTGCCATAAGCACTGTCATGTGATACATGAGATCCGCGATCTCGTACTTGAGTTCCTCGGCTCCGGGATTCTTGGCAGCGATAACCATCTCTGTCGCTTCTTCGCCGCACTTCTTGAGGATCTTGTCGATTCCCTTATCGAAGAGGTAATTGGTGTACGAACCCTCTTTGGGATTCTTCTTTCTGTCGATAACGACGTCGTAAAGCCTCTTGAGCACTGCGTAAGGATTCTTCTCGTCGAAATCGTGATGCACGATCGTATTGAAGAAGCATGAATACTCGCCTGTATGGCATGCTGCACCGATCTGGCGCACCTTTGCGAGGAGCGTGTCCTTGTCGCAGTCTGCACTGATCTCCTTAACGTACTGGTAGTGACCCGATGTGAGACCCTTTACCCAAAGCTCGTTACGGCTCCTCGAATGATAGGTCATGATACCGGTCTCAACAGTCTTCTCGAACGCTTCCTTGTCCATGTATGCGACCATAAGCACCTGACCGGTCCTGTAGTCCTGCGTAACACAGGGGATAAGTCCGTCGACAGTCTTAAGGTCATCAAAGCTGATGGCGCTCTTAAACGTATTGATCTCGATCCCGTCGCGTTCGAGCTGCCTCTTGATCTTCATGATGCTGCTCTGCTTCTCTGCCCCGTCTTCACCGGGACGAAGCGTGCTTTCATAGAAGTTGGTCGCAACGGCACTGACCTTTTCGATGGATATAAGCGTTTCGATATCGTTACGCACAAGGCTGTCACGAATGATCAGGTCGCCTGCGCACTGTGAAACAAGTGCCTTAAGTCCGTCATCCTGAGATGTGTGTTTAGCGATTATGTTACAAGAGGGCGTGATCATTCCACTCTTATATGCCTCAAGGATCGGAGCAAGATTGCCCTGTGTCATGTCTGCCTCGACGTAGATATTAGGGGCTCCGAAGCGGTCGATACTTTCCTTGAGAAGTGCTGTGTCTTTGATATCGCCGAGCAATATCGAAACAGCAACGGCGCCTGTATAGAACGCCTTCTTAACATCCTCGAACCTGCCGACACGGCTTCCGATGATGATCGGGATATCGACAACTCTCGCCATATCCTTCACGAGGAGCAAAAACTCCTCTCTCTCAGTCTCGTTCTCGCTGTGGTTATAGACGAACAGGCCGTCCATACCAAGATTCTCGTAGAGAGCAGCCGTCTCAATAAGATTATCCTTAATGCCGTTCTCCGCGTTAATGTATGCAAGCAGTCTCTTCTGCATGTTATTACTCCTTATTCCTTCTTTTTACGTGAGCCAGGTACTGTTTCTTTTTCTTTTTCCGGGAGCCAGGTACTGTTAAAAACCTGTTAAGAACTTCGTTCCTAACATCTTTTTAACAATACCAGGCACCCTGCTTTGGCAACCTTATGCACACTTTAACAGGCTCGACCGCGACCATGTGTTGTTCCAAAAACAATTAAAGCGTCAGCGTTTTTGGAACAATACATGTGGCAGGGAGAGCCGGTAGTATCGTTTTACAAATATTTGGGAATCTCTTTTTTAAGGTCAACTTTACCCTCGTAGTAGGCTTTCCCTATAATAACGCCCTCGACTCCTATCTCTTCAAGCCTCTCAAGATCAAAGGACGACCCGACACCGCCCGAAGCGATGATATCAAGGCCCGTGATGTCCACAAGTTTCTCGGTCGTCATCACGTCGGGACCGCTGAGCATTCCGTCACGCGAGATATCGGTATAAACGATGGTCTGAACGCCCATATCGCGGAACTGCTCCGCAAGGTCGATGACGGTCTTGTCGCTTTCGACTTCCCAGCCGTGGACTGCAGCCATTCCGTTCTTTGCATCAAGTCCGACAACGATCTTGTCAGCACCAAAGCGCTCGATCGCCTTGCCGACGAACTCAGGCTCCTGAACAGCACGTGTACCGATGATGACTCTGGCAACGCCGGCATTCAGCTTGGTCTCGATGTTCTCAAGGCTTCTGATACCGCCGCCTGTCTGAACGGGCAGGCCGGTCTCGGTTGCGATCCTTCCGATCACTTTGGAATTCTCGGACTCGCCGACACGTGCCGCATCAAGATCAACAACGTGTATGTACTGAGCACCGAGTGCCTTAAAATCAAGTGCGATCTTAACGGGATCGTCACCGTAAACGGTCATGTCGTCATAGTTGCCCATCTTGAGCCTGACGGCCTTTCCGTTTCTAATGTCTATTGCGGGGTAAATTCTCATTTTTTACATCCTCTTTAAAATTCTGATACCCTGCTCCCATTTTCATATCGTAACACTTCACCGACATATGTCCTGCCAAAACATGTTCCAATTCTTTGTAAAGACATGCATATCAGGTGACTGCAAGATTCAGATCACGCCCTTGGTCGAAGGGATCCCCTTCTCGCGGCTGTCGTAGCTGACCGCCTGTCTGAGTGCCCTTCCGAAGCCCTTGAAAGCAGCCTCGCTGATGTGGTGATCGTTGACACCGGACATTTGCCTTAAGTGTATGCTTGCTCCGATGCTGTATGAAAGTGCGTAGAAGAACTCGCGGACAAGCTGCGTATCAAGACCGCCGATCACGGGAGCCGTGAACGCGAGATCAAACCCGAGGTAAGGTCTTCCGCACAGGTCTACAGCGCACAGAACAAGTGTCTCATCCATGGGAAGGAGGAAGTTGCCGTAACGCGTGATGCCGGCCTTGTCACCGAGTGCGTTCTTAATGGCCTGGCCGATCACGATCCCGGTGTCCTCAACACTGTGATGTCCGTCAACAAACAGGTCACCCTCTGTCTTTACCGACAGATCGATACATGCGTGCTTAGCAAAAAGCGTGAGCATGTGATCGAAGAACCCGATGCCCGTGTAGATCTGCGATGCGCCTGTTCCGTCCAGATCAACGCTCACAACGATCTTTGTCTCGTTTGTATTCCTCTCTACCGTAGCTTTTCTGCCCATTTCATCCTCCTCTGAGTTTTCATCTGTCTCTCTGATATACCTCGGATACGGCACATTTTCAGCTTCTCATCCATCATGCCTTCCGATATGGCAATGCAGGTTTTTACACGCTCGGATCACTTAAATCTCTCCGCAATTGATGCGGCATGTGCGTAAAGGCCTTCTGCCCTCGCGAAGAATTCGATATCTTCGTGTGCTGCCTCGAGCGCTTCCTTTGAATATGATATCACACTTGACTTCTTAATGAAATCATCAACACTCACTGCCGAGAAAAATCTTGCGGTTCCGTTGGTGGGAAGGATGTGGTTGGGTCCTGCCCAGTAATCGCCGAGCGGCTCACTCGAGTAAGGTCCGAGGAAGATTGCTCCGGCATTTCTTACCTTCGCCATATCGCCGTAAGGATCCTTTGTCTGGATCTCAAGGTGCTCGGGTGCGATCTCGTCAACTGCATCGATAGCGTCTTTCATGTTGTCGGCAACAAGTATATAACCGTATGAGTTCAGTGATGCGCTGATGATCTTCTCCCTCGGCATCTCCTTCGTCATGCGCTCTGTCTCTTTGTTAACCTCCTCGGCAAGCTTACTGCTCGTCGTGATGAGGATCGCGCATGCGAGCTCGTCATGCTCTGCCTGCGAAAGAAGGTCTGCCGCAACATAGGACGCATTCGCGGTCTCGTCGGCAAGCACGAGGATCTCGCTCGGGCCCGCGATCGAATCTATGCTGACATTGCCGTAAACGGCTTTCTTTGCAAGCGCAACGTATATGTTACCGGGTCCGGTTATCTTGTCTACCCTCGGCACGCTCTCAGTTCCGAATGCCATGGCTGCAACTGCCTGTGCTCCGCCGACCTTGTAGATCTTGTCAACTCCGGCTTCCTTGGCTGCAACGAGAGTACCATCGTAGATCACGCCGTCTTTTCCGGGAGGTGTGCACATGATGACTTCGTCAACACCGGCTACTCTTGCGGGTATAACGTTCATAAGAACCGACGAAGGATAAGCAGCCTTGCCTCCGGGCACATAAACGCCGGCGCGCTTAAGAGGCGTAACCTTCTGTCCGAGGAAGATCCCGTCAGCGGGAGTCTCGAACCAGCTGTTCTGCTTCTGACGCTCGTGGAAATTACGGATGTTCGCTGCTGCTTTTCTGATGACTGAGACGAGCTTCTCGCCTGCTTTCACATATGCGTCATCGATCTCAGCCTGTGTCACAAGGATTCTCTCGGGCGAAAGATTGAACCCGTCGAACTTCTTTGTGTATTCGAATATAGCCTCGTCACCGCGCTCACGCACATCACCGACGATGGCCGCAACCTTGTCCTCGTATTCGCGGTACTGGCCGGGGCTTCTCTTTATAAGTTCTTTGAGTAAGTTCTTCTTTGATGATTCGTCAAGTTTAACTATCTTCATATAAAACGTCTCCTTTCAATCTCCTGTGTAAGTCTCCCTGTGAAACCTTATCATTTTTCGGGATGCTCACGCATTCTGCAGGACTTTCTTCATATCCTCAATCAGCTTTCCTATACGCTCCTGCTCCATCTTGAGGCTCACGCGGTTGACAACCATGCGTGCCGAGATCGGCATAAACTCCTCAAGGACTACAAGTCCGTTTTCTCTCAAAGTCGAGCCTGTCTCAACGATATCTACGATGACTTCCGCAAGTCCAACGATCGGTGCGAGTTCGATTGAACCGTTGAGCTTGATGATCTCCACGGACTGGTGTCGTACGTTGTAAAAGTAATCTTTCGCGATCTTGGGATACTTCGTGGCAACCCTTAAGGGGAGCGACGAATCGAGAAGTGCCCTCGCCGACTCGGGGCCGGCAACGCACATCCTGCATTTTCCGAGGTTGAGGTCGAGCACTTCGTAGAGCGACCTTCCTTCCTCATCTATCGTGTCCTTGCCGACGATACCGATGTCGGCTGCACCATACTCAACATACGTAGGCACGTCGTTTGCCTTCGCAAGGAAGAACTTAAATCCGAGCTCCTCGTTTGTGAAGATGAGCTTGCGCGAGTCCTTGTCCTCCATCTCGGGGCATGTGATGCCGAGCTTTTTGAGGATCTCCATCGTCTGCTTGGCAAGACGTCCTTTCGCAAGTGCTATTGTGATGTATCTCATTTATAACCTCCAAAGTATCTGTTTAGGATCCGATCCACATTTTTCCGTACTGTTACAAGTGACATTTACCATGCGATCGGTCTGTCTGACATAACCGTCAAACTCGCGAATTGCTTCGCAATTTGCTTTATATACTACTCTATTATGATTGCTCCCGTATCCTCAGCAAGATCATTTGTTGAGCATTTCTCGTCCACGCGGATGAACGCTGCCTTCCCGTTTTTTCTGAGCTCTCTTACTTTCTTTAACGCTTTTGCGTAGGAAGCTTCATCCGGAGCAACGACAGCCGTCTTTGTCTTCTCGTGTTCGCCCCTTACGCAGCCGTTTCTAACAAGCGCTTCCATCATACGCTCCACATAAACCGCCATGCCGACTGCGGGTCTGTCGTTACCGAACTGTCCCGCAAGCTTGTCGTATCGTCCGCCGGCAATGAGTGCTTCGCCGAGACCGTAGGTATAGGCGTTAAAGATAATACCCGTGTAATACCTGTAGCTGCTGAGCTTTCCGAGGTCGAAGCCGATGTAGTCGTCATAACCGTAGACTTTCATGATCTCGTAGATCTTCTCAAGGCGCTCGATCGCTTCGGTCGCGATCTTGTTGTCAGTGAGCTTTTTGAAATCCTCAAGCCTTTCGAACGAGCCGAAAAGTGAAGGAAGCGCAAGGAAAAGCTTTCTGTACTTCTCATCGAGACCCTCGCGTTTCAACAGATCCTCGATACCGAAGATGTTCTTGTCCGTGATGAGCCTTACGAGCTCATCGTACTCTTCGCCCTTGATCCCTGCCTCTTCAGCAACTGCAGCAAAGAACGCAGTCTCGCCGATCTCGACCTGGAACTGCGTGAGCCCTGCCTCAATGAGACACTCAACAGTGAGCGCGATCATCTCGGCATCCGCAAAAGCGCTTGAATCACCGATGAGCTCGGCACCGAGCTGTGTGCTCTGACGGGGCTTGCCCTGGTACTCGCTGCTGTTGATGAATGTACTGCCGCAGTAAGCGATCCTCACGGGGTCCTTCCTGTCCTTATAGTAGCGGGCTGCACAGCGCGCAACGGAAGGAGTCATGTCGGGGCGGAGAACAAGCGTGTTGCCCTCTCTGTCGAAGAATCTGTACATATCCTTCGGTCGAGCCGTTCCGCGCTTTTCGCCAAACACTTCGAAGTACTCGAAAACAGGAGTCTCGATCATGTCGTAGCCGTTAAGACGCATCAGCCCCTGCAGCCTTTCCTCAAGTCCATGCTTGAGCACGCACTCGCTGCCGTATATATCTCTGACACCCTCGGGTGTGTGTAAAAGTCTGTCCTTCATATGTTCCTCCGTGCTTTAGTGTGTTAACGCGTCACCTTGCTACTATAGTAGCAAGGTAGTAAATTAAAACGTATTATAAAGGAAACGCAATCTTTTCGTCAAGTGTTTTTTATACCCAACTTACCACCCAACTAAAATGATAGCAATAATCAAGCAGTTGTTTAGCTAAAAATTGCTTGTCGTGTAATTAGTTATGGTGTATAATTAATCTACCAAATTAGGGGAATGATCCCCAAAAAAACATAGGAGGGTGTTTTATGTTAAAGAAAGTTTTATCAGTACTCTTTGCAGCAGCTCTTTGTGTAGTTGCTACAGCAGGCGTTTCCGCTCAGGCAGACAACGGTGTTAATCTTCCCAAGGATTGCACATGGATCTACTTCGATTCACAGTGGAACAACAACAAGATCACAGCTCTCAACGGCGGTGAAGGCGTTCCCGAGGGAACATGCCCCGCTCTTGATCAGATCTACGCTCTTCGCGTGACTGTATCCTGTGCAGAAGCTCCCAGCAATGTTGCATTTGTAAACAACGGCGAAGCAGAAGGCTGGAGCCCTGTTGATGTTACATTCGACGCAGCAGGCGACAACTACGTTACAACATACAGCAACGCTACAGGCACACTTTTCAAGACAACTGATTCTTACGCTCAGATCTGCATCCAGAACAACGGTGGTCCCGAGTTCACTATCATCGGTGCTGAGTGGCTTGACAAAGACGGCAACGTTCTTCAGTCATACGGCAAGTCAGGTGCTCTTCCTAAGACAGGCGTTCTTTCGGCAGCTGTATTCTACGGCCTTGGCTCACTCCTTATCGGTGGCGGCGTAGTTGCTACAAAGAAGGCTAGAAAAGAAGACTGATAGATAATCAGATTCTTCGCTGAAAAGCTGAAATTTTTGAAGCCCCGAAACGTTGCTTTCGGGGCTTCTTCATCAATTATCAACAAAAAATCAACATTCGGATTCTTAAATGTTCTTCTTAAAGAAATTGGTGTCGTATATCTCAGAGCCTTTATTCTGGTAGAATCTCCACGCTTCTTCTCGGCCTTTTCCGGATGTGAAATTGAGCTCCTTGCAGCCTTTCTCAGCAGCCCAGGCAAGCATTGCATCCCACAATTTACCACCTACCCCCTGACCACGAACCGATTCGTCGGTAACGAAATCTTCAAGGTAGGCATTCTTCCTGACAATAGGTCCCATGATGATCGAAAGTGTGGCTATGCCGACGATTCTATTATTATCATCAATGGCAAGTAACATATCATGATAGGGGGAACTGATAATCTCTTCAAACCACTCACGAGGGATCTCACCACGGTCTTTCTTACTGCGTGAGAGCTGGATCAAAAGCTGACGCACATTATTTGCGATCTCCGGTGTATATTCTGTTAATCTTTCAATTCTCATAGTCTTCTCCCTGTTTCTGTTTTTTATGACTTATTATTGTTTTTTCTGTTTATTCTCTCTCAGAGAGGTCCTTCTGCAACATCTCCAGATAAGGTATCACGAGTCCGTCACCCTGCCCGAAGAAGTAACCTTCGTCAAGTTCGTCCGCTCTCACACTCTTCCGGCCTCCGTTTTGAGCTCTGTCCCAGAAAACCTTCAGTTCCTTGGCGCGCATATAGTAAAGTCGCCCGCTGCCTGTGAAGTTGATGAGCAGGAATGCCACTCCGTCCTGCTTTTCAAAGTCCTCCACGAACCTGACCTGATGCTCATGAACATTACTCAGAGCGAAAGTATCGGTTGCAGATTCCTTCGCATCGAAGCACACCGGCACGCCCTGAACAACACCCACATAATCGACGGTACTCTTCTTGTCAAAGTAGGCAAGCGTTATGTGACCGTGTTCCTTATCCATCTCGATGGGCGTAATGGGAGTAGGTATCTTCTGTACAAGCGCAAGGCCGCGGTCTCGCAGCTTCTCGTTTGTCAGGTTGATCCTCTCCTCAAACGCCGACCCTCTCAGGCCTCGTGAATTCCAAGCAGGCATATCAGTTTCCTCTCGATGGTCCCATGGGGACGGGGGTTACGGGTCATTTTTACTCTACCATTTCAAAAGTCACGGTATCACTCACACCGGATGCTTTGAGAAGGGCTACGATCTTATCGAACTTCTTCTTCGAAGAAGCCTTGATCTTGAAGACCGCATTCTTTGCGATTCCCTTGAATGCATTCTTATAAACCTTCTTTACGGAATCCGTAAGTTCGATGGTCTTGAGCTTCTTGTTGTTCTTAAATGCTCCCGCTCCGATCGATGTGATGTTCTCACCGATTCGGGCGCTTGTCATGGTCTTGTTGTTTTTAAGAGCATTCTTGGCTATCTGTGTTACAGTGCGCTCTTCTCCGGCAACTTCCACAGTCTTAGGGATCTCAACTTCTTTTTCATCAGTCTCGATTGCGGTCATCTTGACCGTTCCCTTGCTTGAAACCGAATATGTGCTCTCGACCGTCGAAAGGACATTACCGTCCGCGTCTTTCTCTGTGGTAGTTTCGGTAACATTACCCGACTTTGTTGTTTTAACCCTGGTTTCGACCGTTGAGCCGTCGGTGTTTTCGGTAACCGACTCAACGATCACCGAACCCTTCTTATTAACGCTTATGCTCGTGGTAGTGACCGAGCCGTCCTCGTTTTCAACCACCACAGTTCCGTCGTTTTCCTTTTTGTCGTCTGTTATCTTGTCATCCTTTTTATCATCCGCTGCCTTATTGTCTTTCTTCTCGGCAGTTTTATCATCTTTCTTGGTCGAGTCGGTGCCACCTGAAGTTGCTCCTCCTCCGGAGATTGCTCCACCTCCGCCTGAGATTGTTCCACCTCCGCCTGAGACGGCTCCGCCTCCACCCGAGACTGCTCCGCCTCCTGAGGTTCCACCTCCTACAGATCCGCCTCCTACAGTTCCACCGCCTGAGGTTCCACCTCCTACAGATCCGCCTCCTACAGTTCCACCGCCTGAGGTTCCGCCTCCTACGGTTCCGCCTCCTACAGTTCCACCGCCTGAGGTTCCGCCTCCTACGGTTCCGCCTCCAACAGTTTCACCTCCTGAGGTTCCACCGCCTACGGTTCCGCCTCCTACAGTTCCACCGCCTACAGTTTCACCTCCTGTGGTTTCACCGCCTACAGTTTCACCTCCTGTGGTTTCACCGCCTACGGTGCCTCCTCCTACAGTTCCACCACCTGAGGTTCCGCCACCTTCTGTGGTTCCGCCCTGGTCGGGATTGGTAGCCGGCTGTTTTTTCGAAATAGTTATGGCATTATCAAGTGTAACGGTGGTTGTATAATTGCTTGCAAGCACATAATTCTGAGCATCTTTACCTGTCAGAGTAAATGTTGCGCTTATGCCTGCCGAGCCTTCGGTTGTTGTTGTAGAGTCAACTATATTTGTGAGCGTCAGACTAGTAATCTCTGCACTCACTGTATCTCCTGAAGCAACACCTTCAAGCTTGATTTCAAAACGATCCTTCAGATCATTGTTGATCTCGCTCGAAGCGATAGTAACCTTGCCGCTTCCGTTCTTAACCGCAACAGAAGGAGTCAGTGTAGCGGGAAGGACAGTAAAGCTCTGTCCTTTCAATGGATAACTGTAGCCAGACAAAGTATTTACAACAACGTAAATTGTATAGTTTCCGGGAGCCAGATCATGAGGATCACCAAAGTTTAAATCTCTACGATAAATATTGTCAATGCCACATTCCCTATTCTGTACAACCGTTCCGTTGTAGGGCGGCAGAACTCCATCCGGAAACTCGTCCGACTTGATCAGCTCATACTCATATTGGTATTCGAAGTTACAATAGTCTACCCAATAATCGATTTCAAGAGCCCGGTTAACATGATCACCGGCTTTGTACGTAATCTGCGGTATTCCGTTGCTGTTATCTAAAGAAGCATCATCCCTCCAAATACCGTCATTCCCTTTGACTAGTAATTTCGGGACATATTTTCCTTCGAAACTTTCAATAAAGTCTTGGTAATAAGGTTCATATCCCACTGCTTCGGTAACAAGAGGAATCTGATCATTATTAATAGTCGCCCCATCGAAGAAATAAAACGGATGAGAATCTGCTACATATGTGTTATTATCCACCATACTTTTAAAACTGTATAATACATAATATCCTTTTCCATAATCCGGTTGCTGATTCGAAACGGAAATATCTCTACTTTTCCCTTTCATGAAAAAAGCTTTCTGATATTTATACCAGTATTCAGATGCAATTAAAGTTTTAACGTCAGGACGTAAAACTCTTTCATTATCATCATTTGTTAGATCAATTACATACGAATTACCTCTAATCGTTGCAACATTCCATTCATGTCTGGCATAGATCTTATGGCCGTTTCGATCCGTACTCTCGACATAGCCAATCTCAATTCCCATTTTTATGTCGTTGTAAAAATGGGTTCTGTCACAGATATACTTATATATTTCAGCGTAGCCCTCACATACTGCCTCGAGAACATCTGACGAATCATAGAGATGAGTTCCCCATCCGCTATACTGTGCCACACAGTCAATTCCGAGAGATGATGGTTTTGCATAGTTCACATCTAGTCCATGTTGCTTGCAAGTTTCATCATACTTGATCAGTTTTTCAAGCATGAGCGCTGTGCCCACCAACTTGTCATAATCCGACAATACACCGGGTACTTCTGTCACAACAGCTTCTTCACCGCCTTTAACAGTTTCCCAGAAACCTTTCGATGCTACTTCAGAGATAACTCTGTTAGCAAAAGCATTTATTGAATTCATTGTCTGAGGGATCGTATCTTTCGCATAGCATCCCCCTGAATTAAGAAGCTGACTTGCAAGATAGACATTAATGCCGCTTATTACAATGCCACCGTTAGAACCATCGTTATAACTGTAATTCCATGCTACATGTGTTTTATCCCACCAGAAAAGATCCGGAAGATCAACAAAAAGTGCTTCCATTACTCTTCCGAGATTAATAAACTGACCGCTTATAGCATCACTAAGAACGGTAGACGAACTCCCAAGAGAATCCAGCTCACTTTTTGTATAGTACTCTACTGCGCCACCACTTGCCGTTCCGGGTTTTTCAATCTTAATCTCCTTATCAGGAATCTTGTATACATCAGGCATCCGTGAATTTTCAATTTGAAAACACTGGCATGAATCAGGTAAACCTCCTACAAATCTGATGGTCTCACCGCTATGAAATGCCGAATTGAACTGACTCAAAAAGCTGATTTGATTTCTGTTTGCATCAATGAGATACATGTGCAGAAGAACGACCTGATCATATAACTTCTTTTCGTCCTCATTTAAAATATATACATTCCCCAGAGTTCCGGTCAGGTACTCTCTGTTTTCCGTATACTTTGCACCTTTATGATAATACGCGGGAATTCCTGTCGTCGCATCCGGAGTTTCATCCCTGAAAATGTATCCGGGATTCATAACCTTCGACGTCGTATCGGCAAAGGCATCAGCTGCCGGGAACGAAGTGAACGCAAAGATCACTGCAAACAAGGCAGCGATGATCTTTGCAAAGCGGCTCCCTGTACTGTATTTCTTGCCGGTGTCTCGCAAAAACTTCATGTTCTGTATCTCCTTTGTATTTGTTTCTTTTCAAACCCTATTTTTATAATTTTATCAAAAAAACGGACCTTTTTCAAATTGACCCGTTTTCATATTGCGAATAGTTTTTCCGCGAATTCCGGTGTCCTGCACTTAAACTCCTTACCCGATAACCCCTTAAGTTCCTCAATCTCAGGGAACTTTAATCTCCATGCCGTGAGCATCTGACGCTTTATCCCGTGCTCTCTCGCTGCCATTCGATTAAATGCTGCGTCTCCGTACTTCGGGTCTCCGACGACGGGATGTCCGATTGAAGCCATGTGGGCTCTTATCTGATGGGGTCGTCCCGTTACCAGTTCAATCTCAAGCAGAGTCATGTTTTGTGCCGAGCTGAGCGGCCTGTACTTTGTTTCGATATTGAGTGCATTCGGGTTGTCGGGCCTTTCATTATAGATCCTGACCTTGTTGGCCTTCTCGTCTTTCACGAGCCACCCCTTAAGATCACCGATTTCAGTGATGAGACCCTTTACAGCG
>JAEEGK010022871.1_pt1 | contig 13084 bp, 17 predicted proteins | sample 8958771 | NCBI WGS metagenome assembly JAEEGK01 (sample SAMN16246547, study PRJNA631951) | gut metagenome | biome: gut microbiome; feature: rumen; material: SC-attached | host: Bos | place: Iran: Karaj | collected 2018-10 | reverse complement strand
TCAATGGATATTATTTTAATTGCCTTGATAGGGCAAACACCCATGCGGACAAGGTCTTGATTCCGGTCACGCCACTCAAGGAGAAAGTTAATATCATTGTTTGTATAAGTAATCTTATCCATATTCCTTTTAGCAATATCCGCTTTGTTCATGAGATAGAAAAGCCTGATACAAATCTTCCTTCAGGTTATCCATACAAATATCGATGGTTTCTCTTATCTGTTCAGGTCGAGACTTGTTAAGCCACCTATCTTTAAAGGCAGCAACATCTTTGTGATAATTATCCATACTTGCGTCACCAGATTCTGCCAAATCATATGAATGGAGCAGACAGAAAATATCAAAAAGAATACCTGATATTTCAGGGTCTTTCAATGGGTTGATTCTGATAGCGCTTTTTAACTCCTTATCATGTTTTTCTCCACGGAGTCCGTTATCAAATCTTAAGTAGTAATTGAATACCTCAGATGCAAGTGTGCTATCTGTATAATTCCAATATCCACCACTCATTGAGTCTCATCCTTTCTTTCATTGTTAAGCAATGAAACGGGTTCTATGGGTTTCCAATGGCAGAAGGGTAAAAACTGTTCTGTGTCCTCATATGGAAGGTTAATAAAGTCAATGATATTTTCATCAGGAAACCAATCCGCACAATAGGCAGGCATCATTTGCTGCATTCAGGTTATTCAACAGCGGTTTAAGGTCATCCGGCAGGGCATCCATTAATTTGATTTGAGCGTCAGAAGCGGCAGAAAGAGCAGCCTGTTCGTCTGAACCTTCCTTAACATCACGCTCACTAATGTTTATATTTCCGTAATATAGTTCTTCAAGAATATTCATTTTCTCAACTCCTTTAACCAATACCGTACCATAGCACTCTATACACAGCAAGTAACATTTCAGACAATATAAAGACAAAAATGTTATCGTGTAGTTTAGGTATAATGGATTTGTATTTCTGGGATATATCGTAATTATAACACATAATTTTTGAAATTGCGATATATCCCACACGATTTATCGCATATTTTTGTAAAATAAATTTACGATAAATCGTAAAGGAGTCGTGTTATGACAACAAAAGAAGCTGTGGCACAGAGAATCATCGACCTCTGTGCCGAAAGAAACATTGCAGTTAATGCCCTTGCAAATATCTCAGGTGTATCACCCTCAACCGTTTACAGTATGCTGAATGCAAAAAGCAAAAATCCCGGTGTAGTATCGATCAAAAAGCTGTGTGACGGGTTGGAAATATCCGTCAGAGAGTTTTTCGACTGCCCGCTATTCGATGAAACCGAGCAGGAAATAAAGTGAAAAAGACGTGTAGGCAGTGAGCGGATCACAGCTTACACGTCTTTTGATTTTTATACCACAGGTTTATTGACAACGCTCAAAACCCGTGTTATCATAGTGGCAAGAAAACAGAGAGGCAACCCCTCCGGAAAGGAAATTCAAATGTTCAATCTTCGATTTGTCAAAACCGTAACTGAATATGAGCGTTATGATATGCTGCGTCATGATGATGACAGCTTTAATATGGTGCGCTCATATGAGAACGGTAAAATAAAACGGTTGAACACGTCCGAATGACCTGAGTTTCAGTGATCCGAAATGTTAACCGCTTGCCTCTCGTTATGGGCAAGCGGTATTTTTGTGCCTGTTTTGGCAAATTATTAACATTTCGGATGTGAAAGAGAGGACTCAAATTCTGGTTATCAATATCGTCGCGACCTGCCGGTAGTCTGCACCGTGCATGTCTTGTTTAAAAGTCATGCACTTAGCCAGTAGCCGTTGCCTTTTACCGTACTTTTGTTGGAGATATCGGTTGCCATGAAATCACCGTTTTCCGTAGTGAGATAAAGCCTGATACCGATCCCCGCCTTATCATAGCTCTTAGTCACACACTCATAGTAATCAGAAACGCCATCGGTGCGTTCAAATACAAGGCTCGTCTGTTGAGGCTCGGATTCGCCAAAATATTTAAGATTTGTGCAAAACAGCACAGTTCCGCGGTAATCGCGCGTTATGCACCCATTGCAGGACGATGGTCTCTCTGCTGACCTCCCACAGTTGAGGGCACGAGCTCGCGCTTGCCATAAATCACACCACGGCAAATATAAACCTTCACGCCGATACGGCCATAGGTGGTGTGGGCTTCTGCATGAGCATAATCAATATCAGCACGGAGAGTGTGCAGAGGAGTACGACCCTCTTTATAATGCTCGCTACGGGCGATTTCAGCTCCACCGATACGGCCAGAGATAGAAACCTTGATACCCTCGGCACCGGAACGCATAGTAGACACAATAGCGTTTTTGATGGCGCGGCGGTATTGAACACGGCCTTCAATCTGCTTAGCGATATTCTGGGCAACCAGAACAGCATCCAGCTCAGGGCGCTTCACCTCGGAGATATTAATCTGTACATCCTTGCCGGTGAGCTTCTTCAACTCTTCTTTCAGTTTATCAACCTCGCTGCCAGCCTTACCGATAATCAAACCCGGACGAGCGGTATTGATGGTAACAGTGAGCAGTTTGAGGGTTCTCTCGATATAGATTTTCGAGATGCTTGCTTTGGCGAGACGTGCATTGAGATACTTGCGGATTTTGTCGTCCTCAACGAGCTTCTGCTCGAACTTGCGGCCGCCATACCAGTTAGAATCCCATCCACGGATGATGCCTAAACGATTTCCAATTGGGTTAGTCTTTTGTCCCATTGTTGACTTTCTTCTTATTTAAATTAACTATTTGTTTTCTTCTTCAGCCTTAGGAGCCACGGAAGCCTCATCAACACGGCTGCCGAGAATCACAGTGATATGGTTGCTGCGCTTGCGGATTCTGTAACCACGTCCCTGGGGAGCAGTACGCATACGCTTCATCGTGCGGCCTTCGTCAACCATAATCTGTTTTACATACAATTGGCTATCTTCCAAACGCTTGCCTTCGTTTTTGGCCTGCCAGTTAGCAACGGCACTGAGTACCAGTTTGTACATCTTAGGAGCAGACTCTCTGGGGCAATATTTCAGGATACCCAGGGCTTTATCAACGTCCACGCCACGGATCATATCAGCGACGAGACGGGTTTTACGGGGCGAAGTGGGATTGTTCATCAACTTAGCCACGTAGAGGGTACTTTTAGCTTCTTTGCGTGCTTCTGCACTATCTTTTTTTCTACGTCCCATTTCTTATTCTTTCTTTTTTGGACTTGTTATTTCTTAGCTTTATCTTTCGATCCGGCGTGGCCGCGGAAAATGCGGGTAGGAGCAAATTCGCCCAGCTTATGACCCACCATGTTCTCTGTTACATACACAGGGATGAACTTGTTGCCGTTATGCACAGCAATGGTCTGGCCGACAAAATCGGGAGAAATCATAGAAGCGCGGCTCCAGGTCTTGATAGTCACTTTCTTGTTTGCCTGCTGAGCCTCGATAACTCTTCTCTCCAATTTGTAAAAAATATACGGACCTTTCTTTAATGAACGACTCATTTTCTTCTTCTTTTAATGAATTACTTCTTTCTTCTTTCGACAATGTACTTGCTCGATTGTTTCTTAGGAGCGCGAGTCTTGTAACCCTTGGCCGGAATACCCTTACGGCTACGGGGATGTCCGCCGGTCTGACGACCTTCACCACCGCCCATCGGGTGATCAACAGGATTCATAACAACACCACGGTTGCGGGGACGGCGACCCAGCCAACGGCTACGGCCAGCCTTACCGCCAACCTCGAGGTTATGCTCGGGATTCGAAACAATACCCACAGTGGCACGGCATGCCTGGAGAATCATACGCATCTCACCGCTGGGCATCTTGATAATAGCATACTTGTCGTCACGGGACATCAGCTGAGCATAAGCACCAGCGCTGCGTACCATCTTGGCACCCTGGCCGGGACGGAGCTCGATGTTGTGAATCAGTGTACCGAAAGGAATTTCGGCAAGAGTCAAAGTGTTGCCGACCTCAGGTGCAACACCTGCACCGGACATGATAGTCTGACCAACCTTCAAACCCTGGGGAGCAAGGATATAACGTTTCTCACCGTCTGCATAGAAAACCAAAGCAATACGGGAACTGCGGTTCGGGTCATACTCAATAGTCTTTACAACTGCAGGAATACCGTCCTTGTTTCTCTTGAAATCCACAAAACGGTACAATTGCTTATGACCACCGCCGATATAGCGCATGGTCATCTTACCCTGATTGTTACGGCCACCGCTCTTGCTGTAGCCGCGCACCAAACTCTTTTCCGGTTTGTTGGTCGTGATATCGTCGTTGGTGACAACAATCTTGTGACGCTGACCGGGGGTTGTCGGTTTAATTTTCTTTAAAGCCATTTCTTTTTTTTCTTTTTAGTCTCTTATCAGTGGACTATAACTATTATAATTAATTGTTTTGATTTATTTATGCATCAGTGGCATGAGCCTGAGCCCATGCCCCTGACAACATTATTTTTTAGACGTTTGCATAGAAATCAATCGAATCGCCTTCTGCGAGGGTCACGATAGCTTTCTTGAACGCATTCGTACGGCCAACAAGGTAACCAGCTTTAGTATAACGGGCCTTAACCTTGCCAGAGTAGTTCATGGTGTTCACATCAAGAACCTTCACGCCATAAAAACTCTCAATGGCCTTCTTGATCTCAATCTTATTAGCGCGCTTGTCGACAACAAAACCATAACGATTCAGAACCTTGGGAGCAGGCTTGTTCTTGTCACGCTGAATGCGGGTCATCTTGGGAGAGGCGGCCGCATCAGTGAGTCTCGTCATCTTTTCGCTGATCAGAGGTTTTACTATGATATTCATTGTTAAACTTTCTTAATTCGTTTTACTAACTTCCGTTATTTTGTTGCCAAAACGCGGTTAATTTCGTCAATTGAGCCCTCCGAGATAACGATATTACGGGCATCAACAATGTCATAAGTATTTAATTGTGATACCGTTACCACCTTTACACGCGGAAGGTTTCGTGCTGACAAAGATACGAAATTATTTTGATTTTCAACAACTATGAGAGACTTTTTGTCACCCAGCTTCAGGTTATTGAGAATCTCAATCATCTTTTTGGTCTTAGGAGCCTCGATGTTGATGTTCTCCACGATGGTCATAGCGTTGTCGGCGACCTTCTCGCTCAGAGCGGAGCGACGGGCAAGGCGTTTCAACTTGATGTTAAGTTTGAAACGGTAGTCGCGGGGCTGGGGTCCGAAAATACGGCCGCCACCCACGAAAACGGGGCTCTTCAAATCGCCGGAACGAGCACCACCGGTTCCCTTCTGACGTTTCAGTTTGCGGGTACTGTGGGCGTTCTCGCTGCGTTCTTTAGCTTTATGGGTGCCCTGACGGTTGTCGGCTAAATACTGTTTGCAATCCAAGTAGATAGCATGTTGATTGGGCTCGATGGCGAAGATAGAATCGTCAAGGTTGATGGTTCTACCGGTTTCGCTTCCGTTGATGTTATAGACTTTTAACTCCATCTTTCAAGTTTTATTATTGAACCTTTGGGTCCCGGTACAGAACCTTTCACTAACATTAAATTCTTTTCAGGGATAATCTTGACAACCTGAAGGTTTTGAATCTTCACTCTGTGGTTGCCAGTCTGGCCGGCCATGCGCATACCTTTAAAGATACGCGAAGGATAGGAGCTGGCTCCTATCGAACCAGGGGCACGCAGACGGTCGTGCTGGCCGTGAGTCATATCACCAACACCGCCAAAACCGTGTCTGGTCACAACGCCCTGGAAACCCTTACCTTTCGAGGTTCCCACTACGTCGACAAACTCGCCTTCCTGGAAGACTTCCACTGTCAATACTTCACCATATTTTTTCTTGTGGCCCTCCTCAAAGCGGCTAAATTCGGCGATATAGCGTTTGGGGGTGGTGTTGGCCTTGGCAAAATGGCCTCTCAGCGGCTTGTTGACGCGGCTTTCTTTCTGCTCGCCAAAAGCCAACTGGATAGCTTCATAGCCATCCTTTTCGATGGTTCTCACTTGTGTCACTACACAAGGACCAGCTTCGATAACGGTGCAAGGAATCTGTTTTCCCTCTGCATCAAAAAGACTGGTCATTCCAATTTTTTTTCCAATTAATCCGGACATTTCTTTTAATGGATTGTTTGTTTTTAGTTCTCAGCTTATTTTCGCAGCCATTCACGCTTCGGCCACTACTCACATCGGCTGATTGTTAATTTCACACTTTGATTTCCACTTCCACACCGCTGGGAAGCTCCAGTTTCATCAATGCGTCAATCGTCTTGGCACGGTCATTGATTTCAATGTCCATGAGACGTTTGTACGAACTGAGTTCGAACTGCTCACGGCTCTTCTTGTTGACAAAGGTAGAGCGGTTCACAGTGAAAATCTTTTTGTTGGTCGGCAGAGGAATGGGGCCATTCACAACTGCGCCGGTCATCTTGACGGTCTTAACGATCTTCTCGGCGGATTTATCCACCAAATTGTGGTCGTAAGATTTCAGTTTGATTCTAATTCTTTGACTCACGATATTTATATTTTTAATTATTATATTTACTTTTTAATATGTTCTCCTGTTGCTCGCGGCTCACCTCGGCATAATGCGAGAACTCCATTGTAGAGTTGGCACGACCGGAAGTGATAGTACGCAATGCGGTGACATAACCGAACATCTGTTCCAAAGGCACCTTGGCATGAATGGCCTGCACACCCACTTTGGCTGTGATATTCTCCAACATACCACGACGGCGGTTCAAATCGCCCGTCACATCGCCCACATAGGCATCCGGGGTCAGCACCTCAAGTTTCATGATGGGCTCCAGCAATACCGGCTTAGCCTTGCGGCAGGCCTCTTTGAAACCGATCTTGGCGCACACCTCAAACGACAACTGGTCACTGTCTACAGGGTGGAACGAACCATCCAACACGGTAACCTTCATACTGTCCATCGGGTATCCGGCCAGGACACCGTTCTGCATAGCCTCTTTGAATCCCTTCTCTATAGCGGGGATATACTCCTTGGGGATATTGCCACCCTTCACCTCGTTCACAAACTGCAGTCCGGTAACGCCCTCGTCGGCTGGGCCGATTTCGAACAGGATGTCGGCAAACTTACCCTTGCCGCCGGTCTGCTTCTTGTAAATCTCGTGATGTTGCACGGTGGCAGTGATAGCCTCCTTGTAGGCAACCTGGGGACGGCCTTGGTTCACCTCGACCGAGAACTCACGACGGAGACGGTCGAGAATGATGTCCAAATGCAACTCACCCATACCGCTGATGATGGTCTGACCCGACACCTCGTCCGACTTCACGCGGAAAGTGGGGTCTTCCTCAACCAGCTTGGTCAGTGCATTGGTCAACTTGTCCATATCGCCCTGTGTCAACGGCTCCACAGCAATGCTGATCACAGGCTCGGGGAACTTCATCGACTCAAGGATGATGGGGTGTTTCTCGTCACACAGGGTATGGCCAGTCTTAATCTCCTTGAATCCCACGGCAGCTCCAATGTCACCGGCCTCGATGCGGTCCATCGGGTTCTGTTTGTTCGAGTGCATCTGCATGATACGCGAAATGCGCTCCTTCTTGCCGGTATTGGCGTTGTAGACATACGAGCCCGCATCCAGCGAACCGCTATACACGCGGAAGAAACAGAGGCGTCCCACATAGGGGTCGGTGGCAATCTTGAAAGCCAAAGCCGAGAAAGGAGCCTTCACGTCGATAGCACGCGACTCCATATTGCCGGTTTTGGGGTTAATGCCGTCCACTTCCTTCATATCCAACGGACTGGGAAGGAAAGCGGCAACAGCGTCAAGCAATGTCTGCACACCTTTGTTCTTGAAAGCCGAGCCGCACATCACAGGCACAATTTTCATGGCCAGCGTAGCCTTGCGGATTTCGGCAATGATTTCGTCGGCGGTAATCGAATCGGGGTCGTCGAAGAACTTCTCCAAAAGGGCTTCGTTCTCCTCGGCCACACCTTCCACCAGACGCTGGCGGTATTCGGCAGCAATATCCTTCAGGTCGTCAGGCATAGGAATTTCCTCAAAACGCTGACCGTTCGAGCTTTCGTCCCACACCAGAGCCTTGTTGGAAATGAGGTCGACAACACCCTTATAAAGGTTCTCTTGTCCGATAGGGATTTCAATGGGGATAGGATTGGCACCCAGGCGTTCCTTTATCTGACCCACCACACCGAAAAAGTCGGCACCGGCGCGGTCCATCTTGTTGACAAAGGCAATGCGGGGCACACCGTACTTGTCGGCCTGGCGCCACACAGTCTCAGACTGCGGCTCCACGCCTCCCACGGCACAGAAGATAGCAATTGCACCGTCCAGCACTCGCAGCGAACGCTCCACCTCAACAGTGAAATCAACGTGACCCGGAGTATCAATAATATTGTATTTATACAACTGGTCATGCCAATGCCAATACACCGTAGTGGCGGCAGAGGTAATAGTGATACCACGCTCCTGCTCCTGAACCATCCAGTCCATCGTGGCCGACCCCTCATGCGTCTCTCCCAGCTTATAGTTTTTGCCGGTATAATAGAGTATGCGTTCGGTCGTCGTCGTCTTGCCGGCGTCGATATGGGCCATAATGCCAATGTTTCTAGTATTTTTTAAATCTGACATATTAGTATTTGTTGGACTTTTTGACGATTCGTTGTTAGATTGATGAGTTTACTGGCCAAGTGCTTTGCAGTATTAGAAACGGAAGTGCGAGAAAGCCTTGTTGGCTTCAGCCATACGGTGGATATCCTCCTTACGTTTGAAGGCTGCACCCTCTTCCTTGTAAGCTGCCTGAATCTCAGCGGCCAGTTTCAGAGCCATAGTCTTCTCACTGCGCTTGCGGCTGAAGCTAATCAAGTTCTTCATGCCGATCGACTGCTTACGCTCGGGGCGAATCTCGGTAGGAACCTGGAAAGTGGCACCACCAATACGGCGGCTCTTAACCTCCACAGAAGGAGTAATGTTGGCCAATGCCTTTTTCCACACCTCGATACCATCTTCCTTGGTACGATCTGCAACTACATCGATTGCCTCATAGAAAATCTTGTAGGCAATGGTCTTCTTGCCACCCAACATCAAGTTGTTGACAAACTTTGTAACGAGCACGTCGTTATATTTCGGATCCGGAAGGATAATACGTTTTCTGGGTTTTGCTTTTCTCATTTCTCTTTATACATTAATGAACTGCTGTGGCAATTCTTAATTTTCTTATTAATCTATCTTAACTTTATTACTTCGCAGCTTGTTTGGGGCGTTTTGCACCGTATTTGGAACGACGCTGACGACGACCGTCAACTCCGCTGGTATCCAAAGCTCCGCGGATGATGTGATAACGCACACCGGGCAGATCCTTCACACGGCCTCCACGAATCATAACGATGGAGTGTTCCTGCAAGTTGTGGCCTTCACCGGGGATGTAGGCGTTAACCTCTTTCTGGTTGGTGAGACGCACACGGGCAACCTTACGCATTGCCGAGTTAGGTTTTTTAGGAGTGGTGGTGTACACACGGGTGCAAACGCCGCGGCGCTGAGGGCAGCTGTCCAGAGCGGGAGATTTCGATTTATACTCCATCTGCTGACGTCCTTTGCGAACTAATTGTTGAATTGTTGGCATTTTCTGTTTTGATGTTATATACTTAATTATTAATATTTTCCATTAGCTTTCTAGGGCACATTTCACCCTCGAAATGGAATGCAAAATTACAACTAATTTTTCACCCCACAAAATAACAGCCCGTTTTACAATTGTTAAATAAAATTAAAATCTTCTGGCAGCTCTACTGTTCAGATAGTTACAATTTCACTTTATTACCACAAAACCCCCTCTTCTGCACATTTTATCAACAACCTCGAATTTCAATAGTACCATCCCCTTTCCACATTGGTTAAATCACTATCCCTCTGCCACTTCCCATCTGTTCATCCTCTACAAGTAAGTGCAAAGCACCATACATCGACATATATCACACTACAATACAGCACATTAACGACATAATTCCATCATTTCGAACACTCAAGGGCGGAGTTGTTTCCAACAAACAATTAAGAAGACGATGTCATCATTCGAAAATGCTCCACCCAAGTTCCACTTAGGGGTCACTTCTGGAGCGTACCTAGAGCGAAGCAACAGCGAACCTACAGCGGACCTTCTACCATCAAAAAACAGCCCTCCTCCAGAGTCGCGGAATGCGGCTCTCCCCACCATAATCAAGCCCCTCGTAAGCGTCTGCTCTTCCAATCTAAAAAGTGTAGCAAAAAACACGATTCACGATTCGTGAAAATAGTATTGCCCTTTGCCCCGGGTCACTTTGCCAAACTGCACCGCATTCTGAGGACAGTAGTGGTAGCAGGCCTCGCAGTGGGTGCAATGCCCGCTCCAACGGGGTCGGCCATTTACAAGACTGATATTCTGCAAGGGACACACCTCCACGCATTTGCCACACGACACGCAGGCATCCGTCGAATAGTATTTCTTGTCCGAAACCCATTGGTTGAACCCCTTGCCTATCACAAATGTTTTCAGCCGGGGAGCTCCTCCCCTATTCACCTCCGACACACTTTTCCGTTCCACGATAGCCTGTTTCACACCCACCAGTCGTTGTTTGGACTCATCTATCTTGCGCTGTGCCACCTCGGGGCTGTCGGTATTCATAAACGACATATTGACATAGGTGTTGGGCATCGTGAGGCCAAAAGCTCCGTCGAGTTTCAGCCCCAAACGGTCCAGCGTTCCGGCCATCACCTGTTCGGCCATCCCGGCATCATCGCCATAGGTTACCACCATATAGGTGTACGACGGGGCACCCGTCAACCGCAGCCGCTCCACAAAATCCAACACCAGTTGCGGCGGCCGCCACGAATAGATGGGAAATACAAATCCCAGCCGCTCGCCGGGCCTCAAGGCATAGTCCGTCTTACCCTCCCGGTCGGCCTGGGGAATAAACACCAACTCGTCACCGAGCGTTTCGGCAATGCTCTTTGCAACAAAACGGCTGTTGCCACAACCAGAATAATAGAATATCATAATCAACTCGTTTTAATAACAATACGCCATCAGCTACATTCCATTTCACGACTGCAAATATACACAATTATCCTCACATAAACAGAGACAACAAGAAATGAGAAATCAACAACCCTTCGCGCTACAGTTGCTACAGTGCTACAGTTCCATTCCACTATTATCCACATCCTGAAAAAAAATTCCGAGCTGTAGCAACTGTAGCACCGCAACGGCGGACAACGGTCTTTTCTACGACAGCCCAGCCACCCTTCTTCCCAATCTCGCAAAGGCTTTGCTGCCTTGCTCTTCTTCCAGCATCTTCTCAAAATCCTCATCCGAAAGGTCCGCGTCGTTGAATGCAACCACCAGTTTCTCGTTCTCGTCGCTCTCCCCGTCGTCGGTTGTCTCCAGCGCCTTCCCGTTCTTCAACGCCTCCGCCCTCAGCATCACATACGCCTTCAAGCACTCCGGGCATATCTTCACCAGCTTCTTGCAGATAGACATGTTCGAGTTGCCAATCATCTCCACTTCTTAATGACGAGATTTTCATTTTTTATACAATTTCGTCATTATTTCGTATATTTGCATTAGATTTATTCACCATGATTAACAGAGAAACATATCTTTCACAATTAGTTAGCCTCCGGAATCAGAATCTGATAAAAGTGATAACAGGCATTCGTCGATGTGGGAAATCCACATTAATGGCGGAATATATTGAATGGTTGAAATCCGATGGAGTGTCAGAAAGTCAAATAATCTTTTTGAACTTTGAGGAACGGGAGAACTCTCAATTTTTGGACTGGCAATCAGTTTACGACCATATCATTAACAAACTCTCTCCTAATGGCACAAGATACGTTTTTCTTGACGAGATACAAATCCTACCCCAATTCGAAAAACTAGTCGATGCTCTATTTGTCAAACAAAATATCGACCTATATATCACAGGTTCAAACGCTTTCTTACTATCAAGCGAACTCGGCACCTTGCTGTCTGGACGCTATATAGCCATCAACCTACATCCTTTCTCATTCGCAGAATACGTGAAAGTATTTGGTGAAAATGCCAGTATTGACCGGCTTTTCCGACAATATATGAATACCTCCTGCTTTCCCGAAGCTGTCACACTCTCCCTATCGTCACCCGATATGGTCAATGCCTATTTAAAAGCCTTATATGAAACTATTGTGGTGAAAGATATAGTCAAACGGCACAATCTTCGTAAGTTCGACACGCTACAACATGTCGTCAATTTCTTGTTCGACAGCGTTGGCAGTATCGTGTCGCCAAACAATGTCGCAGATGTGCTCCGAGCCTCTGGGGCAGAGCGTCTCTCACATAATACCGTTCAAAAATATATACGTTTCTTCACCGAGTCGTACCTTATATACCCTACCCGACTATATAACAATCGTGGACGACGGCTATTATCTGGTGCATATAAATACTATGTTGTGGATCTCGGCTTGAGGAATATCCTTCAAACTAACAACCCTGCGGCTGATTTAGGACACAAACTCGAGAATGTAGTCTATTTTGAACTTTTGCGCCGTGGCGGTGAAGTATATGCTGGTCGAGCAGACAATGGTGAGGTCGATTTCGTAGTAATGAAAGCCAACGGCAAACGAGAATACTACCAAGTTGCGTACACCGCTAATGACGAAAAAACGCTAGAACGCGAGTTGTCGTCATTAGAAAGAATCCGCGACTCCTTCCCAAAATATCTCCTCACCACCGACTTTGACAATTCTAACATCAACGGCATCCAACGGCTGAATGTAATCGACTGGCTGCTGAAGAACTAAGTCCATAACTGAAATTATTGCTCCGTTATTAAAAGGTTCGCTCACTTGAAAGGTCAAAAAGTTTCGCTTCGCTTGAAAGTTTAAAAGTTAGAATGGTTAGGGGCAAATAACCTCGCACCTTTAAAACATTAAAACCTTAAAACATAGATACACATTCAAGCATTAACACATCCCCACATTCCCGCATCCCTCCGCTACGCTATCCCACTCACTCTTCTTCCCAATCTCGCAAAGGCTTTGCTGCCTTGCTCTTCTTCCAGCATCTTCTCAAAATCCTCATCCGAAAGGTCCGCGTCGTTGAATG
>JAEEGK010022870.1_pt1 | contig 13085 bp, 12 predicted proteins | sample 8958771 | NCBI WGS metagenome assembly JAEEGK01 (sample SAMN16246547, study PRJNA631951) | gut metagenome | biome: gut microbiome; feature: rumen; material: SC-attached | host: Bos | place: Iran: Karaj | collected 2018-10 | reverse complement strand
GTGAACCTCTCCAAGCTGAAGACCGGGAAGGTCAACGGCGTCAGGTTCTCGACGCTGGACGCCATATGCGAGGCGCTGGACTGCCAGCCTGGGGACATCCTCTAGCATTGCAAAGAAAGCGAGGACGACCCGGATTCGGATCGAAACGGCTGACACGCAAGGCTTCATCCAGTGACTCGGCTCCGTTCACCGCATAGGTGGTGGACCATTGGGAAATAGAGGATTTCGTCAGGTGCAATCTAAGGATGATCTTCGAGTCGATCGACGTGTTCGACATGTACTTGAAGCGGAAGATGAAGGAACAAGAGGGCATGATGGACGACCTGAAAGACCGCGGACTGAACTACAGACCCTCAGGGATATGATGCGGAGCGGAGAATCCGTATCGCAATACGAGCTGTCCGTCAAATATCAAGTTTCTGTGCCCACGATCAGGCGGGACCTTTCGAAGCCGGTCGATATGGGCCTCGTAAGAGAATCAGGAAAAGACGGGCACAGGCTGCCTACCTGTACGACGAGAAGAAACGAAATTCTTCATTACTCCTTATTTGAAGAATTACCCCCGTACTTCGTCTTCGGTCGTGACCAAGGATTCTCTGTCGAATGCCGCTCTGACATCTTCGCAATCGTGTTCCAGGTTATGAGCCGGCGAGTGCTTCTTTTAAATCTTATGTCGATAAGGAACCGTATCTATGAGAATCCTCACTCGCGAATACTACAGGCTGAGACGCCTGGGGTGGAGCTACGACCTTTGGCCATGCCGTGTCGACCCCAGGGCCTCGTCGTACGACCAGAAGTTCTACGAGGAGATCTCAGAGGGCGCTTTTCCAGAGATGCATCGGGAGTTCATCGGCCACGCCTTGGAGAAAGGGATGTCCAGGTGTCCCACGCGTGAGGAGATCGTCGAGGATTACAAAAGGAGGCATGCGGACGATCCAGGCCCGTGCGTGGACCGCTTCCCTGAGGACGTGCTGTCCATGGCGGCCGATCCCAGGGTGCTAGGAAGGGGTGTCGTGTCCCCGGAGGTCTTCGATTACTGCGAGAGGAAGAGGAGGGAGGCCTCGGAGGCAGCCGACGAGATCTATGGAAGATGGCTGTGGCATGTCATGGAAGATCTTCCAGACTAGTGCCCGGAGGCCCAAGAGCTCGTGCTTTTGATAATCGGAATCTGTCACAGGATCGAGCACGGGGACGACGGCGGCATTCTGCTCAAAAGCAGGTTCGATGAGATATCCCTCGCCGACGCCCGTATCGTCGGCACCGGTCCCGGATCGTTGAGCGCGGAATACTGCGAGCTGCATCGCGACGGCCGCGGATGGATCCTCGAGACGATGAACGAGATTGGCGACTGCGACATACGGTTCTCCGGCTTCGACATCGTGCGGAGGCATCGACATGAGGTTCTTCGACTTGGAGTGGTACGAGGCCATGCAGCTCAGGGGCTTCGGTTACGGGATGAGGGTGGACGAGAGGGTCGCGTCGGATCCCGATTCCATAGCATCGGAGCAGTTCAGCCAGGCCTTCATCCACGCCTACGAGTCGCTGGTCTCGGACAGCAGAGACTATGGCCGCATACCGACGGAGAAGGAGGTGCGGGACAGGATGGCCATGAGGGTCGAGGCCTCCGTGGGGGACGCCCTCCGCATATGCCCCGGACTGAAGATAGAGCATCCGGAGGTGTTCTCGTACGGATTCGTCACGCAGGAGCAGTTCGACATGATGTCCGAGGTCGCAGAGCGTGCCAGACGCTTTTTCTATGAGAGGGAGGCCCAGGCCGAAGCCTATTTCTCCGCCAGAAGGGGGCTCGTCAGCCGTCGCGTCCGCATGTCCGTCTCCATGCACGACTGCTCTGTGAAAGCGGTCGTCGAGGTGGCCGATGTAAGGATGTTCCTGAAGCATGGGCTCTCCAGCCTGTCGGAGATCGTGTTCGTCGGGGCGGAGGTCACGCAGGGGGAGGTCCCGGAGGAGTTCGGCGGGCTGTATAACGAGATCGATCGGAAAGACGATCGGTACGAGGTCGGCTTCCTGGTCGGGACGGGCATGAGGGAATACGCCGAATTCACTATCGAATGCGATGACGTGATCGCCACGGACCGGCACGGGCGGCGCATAGACGACGATTACGACATCCTTCTCGTGCCCCTGGTCGACCGCCTTCTGCGGGACCTCGACGGGAAGAGATGGGAGCGCGACGATGCGAACAGGACTTACCGGCATGTCGAACGAGCGCTCAGGCTGGTCGGCAGCAGTCATGATGTTCGAGTATGAACATGGAGTCCTAAGGATCCGCGTTTTTCCGTCCTCCAAGGTTAACTACATTCCAGCATATTGGCGCCCATGGATGACAAGACAACAGGCCTGCTCGTCTTGGCGGCGTTCCGCGTGCTCACGGGATGGATCATGCTGTGGCCGTTCCTCGACAAGATGTTCGGGCTCGGGTTCCAGACCCCCCACGGAGGCGGATGGGTCGACGGCGTGTCGCCCTCGTCGTATGTGGTCTACGTGGCCGACGGCGTGTTCAAGGACTTCTACGCGTCCCTGGCAGGCGATTTCGTCATAGACGTCGTGCTGATGGCCGCCTTGCTCGTCCTAGGAGTCACGCTCACGCTCGGGATAGCGTCCAAGCTGACGACGTTCGGAATGTGCGCGTTCCTGCTGGTGATGTATTCGCTTCATGTGCCGCCTGCGGACAATCCCGTCGTGGACTACCACATACTGCTCGTTCTCGGCGTCCTGGCGACGTACTTCCTGGGCGGATACGAGAAGCTGTCCCTGCATCCCAGGTGGAGGGAGCTCAGCATCGTCAAGAGGTTCCCGATCTTGGAATGAGAGTCGGGTCGGCCGCTACGAGCCAATCTATAAGCCTTAAAGCAGTTACGAAGACACGGACATGAAGATCCCTCCGGTGTATCTCGTATTCATCGCTGCGATACTGGCAGGCGTCCTGAACCTGTTCTCGAAGGATCTCCTGAACGCCGGAATGGGGCCGATGGAGATCTGCGCCTGCCGCGAGGGCATCACGGCCGCCGTGTTCGGCTTGGCCCTCCTGTTCTTCGACCGCCGGGCATTCAGGATCAGGGTCCGCGACGTCCCGCTGTTCCTGCTGTTCGGTGCGTTCAACGTGATATCCAACGTGTGCGTGTTCACCGCGCAGGAGAGCCTTCCGCTGGAGGTGGCGGCAGTCTTGGAGATGACCAGCCCCTACTTCATGCTGGTGCTCGCGTTCTTCCTGTTCGGGGACAGGATCACCAGGAGGAAGGTCCTGGCGGCGGTCCTGGCCTTCGTAGGCTGCATCTTCATCATCGGCATAGTGGACAGTCCCGGCGACATGGACGTCCTGGGCGTAGCCATAGGGCTCCTGTCCGGGCTGACCCTCGCCGCGTTCACGATCGGAAGCAAGTACGTCGGCGAGAGGGGGCATACGGAGAACTCGGCGATGTTCTACTTCTTCCTGTTCAGCGCCCTGCTGGTCGTGCCCATCTCGGACTTCGGATGCATATCGTCCGTCATGGCCAGCAGCCCGTTGATACCCGTCTGCGTCCTGACCATGGGGGTGATGTGCACCCTCCTGCCCAACTACATCATCGTCTACGCCGTGAGAAGGGTGGATCCGGCCGCGGTCTCCATCATAATAACGTCCAGCCTCATCGTCTCCACGATCTGCGGCGTCCTGGCCTTCGGCGACGAGTTCGGGGCATTGGACGTGCTTGGGATCGTGCTCGTGATGGTGGCCATAACCATCTTGGAGCCGCCGGAATCCGTCAAGAGGAGATTCAGGAGGCCCGAGGGCCCTAGCCGACGTCTGGAATCCTTGCCGTATTCATTTCGAAATCCCGACGGGGTCATGGATGCCATAGTTAGTTTAATCACGATTATTGGAAATAATTGCCCGAAAAACAGGATGCGTTCCGGGAAGCCCGGGGGCATCCGCATCGATATGATCGGGATGCGTTATGGAAAACAAGAAATTGATGATCATAACCGTCTGCGCGCTGGCAGTGCTGCTTGTACTGATCGGCATGTTCCTGTCGCAGACGGGAGAAAAGGACAAGGGGAATGCGTCCCTGGACACCGTCGCCGTAGGGGCCTACGACTTGGCCTATCTGCCCTATGACTGGAACGACCCGCGCTACTACGACGGGGACAAGCCCCTCTCGGAATACAAGACCGTCGACATCCAGTGCAAGACGGTGAAGGGCCAGAAGGAGATCCTGTACGTGACGTTCGAGGACTTCGTCTCCCTGTACAAGAACGACTACCAGGACGGCTACTCCGGCGTCGTCACGAGCAACGGGAAGGCCTCCACCTGGACGATCAAGGACAAGGACGGCAAGGAGGTCTACCACATGACGGTCGACCCGGTCGCCATGGTCATGAAGTGCAGCGGCAGCACGGACTGGGCGATCAAGCCGTTCGACGTCAAGAACACGCTCTTCGAACAGCTCGGCTTCAAGTCGATCGACCTCGAGAACGGCGACAAGGAGCTTGTCTGCTCGTTCAAGGGCTACGGCCTGGACCCCGTGATGGACGATGGGAAGGCCTACTACCCCCTCGGGCTGCTCTCCATGCATGCCCAGAACGACATCCTCAGGAAGTTCGTCTATTCTTCCAAGGACAACATGCTGTTCGAATACGCGAAGAACGAGCAGCTGGAATCCACGTTCGTCTACGGGAAGCTCGAGAACGCCGCCTCTATAAAGAACATGATGAACGATTCCTTCAAGCAGTACGGAAAGGAGGACGGCGACGTGATCGTCATCGATGCCCCCATGTACATACGCGAGCACACCAGGAACCTCTTCTATTGCCTCATGGACAACTACTACGGGCTCGGAAGCGTGCTGGGATACGAGAAGATGGGCGACTTTTTCCGCAACACCGTATACGACAAGGACTTCCTATCCGACAATCCGCATGTCCGCACGTCGGCGTACGGAAAGGCCCTCTCGCTTCTCAACGACGGCCACACGTCGTTCAGCGGCTCGCCCTACCTCGGCGAGGCCTCGGGGCCGTTCGGAAAGGATTATTACCAGACTTTGAACAAGGACCGCATAGCCCTCAGCTCCCTGATGAGCTCGCAGAGGGCCGCGGAGCTGAAGAAGGTAGGGGAGAATGCCAACCCCACCGACGTGAGGTACAGCTCCGACGGGACCACCGCGTACTTCTCGTTCGACCAGTTCGACGTGGCCGCCTATTACAAAGACCCGATGCCCGACGAGGACAGATACAAGGACGCGTACTACCTGTTCGTCAAGAACCTGAACGAGATAAAGAACAAGGGCGGCGTCGAAAGGGTCGTGATCGACGACAGCCTCAACGGAGGCGGATACGTCGCGATCATGGGGAAGATCCTGGCCCTCATGTCCAAGGACAACCATGCGTCCCTGTACCTGAGGGAGGAGAGCAGCGGCGCGTTGACCGAGTACAGCTTCCAGGTCGACTCCAACGGCGACGGCGTCTACGACACGAAGGACTGCTTCGGACAGTACTTCAAGTTCTACATCGTCACCACCTCGTACTCCTTCTCGTGCGGGAACGCGCTTCCGTTCTTCGCCATGAAATACGGATTCGCGAAGACGATCGGCACGAACTCGGGCGGAGGGGAATGCACCGTCGATGCGGTCACCCTGCCGTTCGGACAGACCATAGGGCACTCCTCCACCACCCATGTCGGATTCTACGACAAGGAGACGAAGGAGTTCATAGGCGCGGAGCAGGTCGCAGGCGTCAGCTACGCGGTCGCGGTCAACCTGTACGACGTCGACCAGGTGTCCGAGGAATTGAAGAGTCGGGAGGGCAAGCCTCAAGAGGTGCCTTTCTGACCTTTTCCGAAACTCCGGGGCCGAACGCCCCGGGCCTTTCCTTCTCTTGTCCGGCTCGATTTTTCAGCCGTTCCCTTTCCCGCGATGTCACGATGGCGGGGGTTCCTCACCCGTAGGTGAGGTAAGTCGTTTTTCATGTCTTGACGACAACGGTCATGACAGCTCTTTGTTCGTGTACGCATAGCCTTTGCTGGAGTTCACCTTCGAAGGGAGGAAGTTCTTCAGGAAGTATTCCAGATCCTTGACGGCGTCGTCGTAGTCCACGGAATCGTAAAGCATGGCGGCGGTCAGATAGGCTCCGAAATAGGCTCCCGACACTCCGTTGATGATGTCGCTGTCTATGGCGTAGATCTCCTTGTCGGCATAGGCGTCGGTCTTGGTGAGCATGGACTGGATGCGTTCTTTCAGGTAGGCGTCCATGCTCGTCCTTTCGACGCCGGAGGGCGTCTGGAACTGTATGATTATCGGTACGCCCTTGCTGGCGGCGACCAGGGTCTCCTCGTCCACCATTATGTTTCCGGCGTTCTCGTATGCCGCAGTGAACTTCACCGCCTTCTTGGAGACGATGTTGGCCGCCCCTCCGGCGATGTACTGGTAGTAGTCCGACCCCCACTTCGCGATGTAGTCGAATATGACCGTCTTCTTGGCGACGTTCATTCCGTCCAGCTTGTCCTTTATCTTGTCTATCTTGCTCGCGTAGTCCAGGGACTTGCTGACCGAGTCGCCCGTGTTGAACAGGGCGCCTACCATGAGGGTTCCGGAGGCGCCGTCCAGCTGCTGGATGTCGACCGAGATGAACGCGATCCTGTTCGCCAGGCCGGATTTCTCCGCCTCGTCGTAGAGGTAGCAGTGTCCCGGCCAGTTGGAATAGATCATGAACGCGTCGACTCCTGCGGCGGCCACCTGTTCGAGCGTGATCTTGGTGCTGCTGCCGATGATCTTCATCTTGCTGAGCCCGGGAAGGACGGAATCGTCGTAGTACATCGGGCTGGCGTCGTCCACGGCCACGAGCCTGTCGTAGACTCCTGCGGCGGCCATGATGAAGGCGGGATACGGGTGGTCGACCCCGACTTTGTTGCCTATCGGGTACGGCACGTGGGCGATGGTTCCGAAGTAATCCTTGTAGTAGAGGGTCGTCGGCTTCCTGTCGATGTACTTCTGGACGACGTCCGCATCTGCCGATGTGATCTTCCCGTCCTGGTTCGCGTCGGCGTACATGTATTTGGATTTCCAATCCTTGATGTCGTCCGCCGCTATCTTCTCGATTATCTTCTTGTCCTTCTCGTCGATCACATCGTCTCCGTTGGCGTTGCCGAATATCGTCACGCGGATGTCGTCGGTCTTGGAGGACATGTCGGTGGAATCCTTCGGCAGCATCAGGAGCGCCGCCGCGGCCACGGCTATCAATGCGATCACGATGATCGCAGCGATCACTATCTTCTTGTCCATTCAATCACTCGGATGTTCCATCCGATAGGTCGACCCGCCGGTCTGATTATTTAATGATGACAAAAGATGCGCAATTATGGTTCTGTTTTTATTGCAGGATGCCATATCGGGCGGCCGAATTCATGGAAATCAGGGTCTTCAACGATTTCGTCAGCAGGCCTATCGGCAGGGGCAGGGTGTACGAGATGAAGCTGGACGACGGATGCGCCAGGGTCACCAACTTCGTATTCGACAGGGGGTTCGTGATCAACTTCTTCGATATGAGCACCGCCTACTTCACGAACCAGGACCGCATCGGGAGCATGAACTACCTGATGATCAATGCGACCCTGATGGGGAGGTACGTCGCCAGGCAGGAAAACTCGATCAGATCCAGAATCCAAGGGATGGGCATCATCCACCATCCGTCTAGCCAGAGGGAGCACATACGCATTCCGACCATGCGCTACATCGGCCTGTCGATAGGCCTGGATCTGAACGGGTTCAGGCCGATCGGGCTGGACGATCTTCCCGATGTCTCCGTCGTCCTCGACGACATATGTGCCAGATACCGTATGGACAGCATGGATCCGTTCATCCTGGACGACGACATGATGATGGAGCTGTATGCGTTGAAGTCCCTCCTCGACGATCCCGACTCCGTGGATGACGATGTCGCGGCCGTTCTCGTATCGGACCTGGTCCGCAGGCTGTATGAAAGCGACGGGCCGAGGTTCTCTGAGATCCGCGGGTCCGAAGACACGAGGCTCGAAGACGAGCTTTACTCCAGGATCATGTTCGATCTCGGCGTCGTCCCCAGCATAAACGGGATCTGCGAGGAGATAGGGGCGGACAAGTACGGGATCAGCAGAGGATTCAAGAAGGTCTACGGCGACACGCCCTACTCCCTGCAGAGGCATTACCGCCTCATAACGGCAGGGAGCCGGATGCTTCTGGGCGAGAGGAGCATGGAAGCCGTGTCCGAATCAGCCGGGTACGGCAAGGAGAACAAGTTCGCCACGGCCTTCAGGAAGGAGTTCGGCTTCAGGCCCAAGCATTTCGACAAGGAGTTCGGAAATCCGCTGGTCACACCGAATCGGAGCGGATGAGGACGGCGGGCCTCCCCTCGTGCTCCGTTATGTCGCAGTCCACGCCGTAAGCCTCCCTGATGTTCTCCTTGTTCACGACCTCGCCGGGGGTTCCGAACGCGAGCACCTTTCCAGGCTTGGACAGGATCAGTATCTTGTCGGCCACCTTGGCGGCTATGTTCACGTCGTGGCAGATCATCAGCACGATCTTCTTGTCCGTCCTGCAGAGCCGTCTCAGCAGGCACGCCACGAACATCTGGGCCCGTATGTCCAGATTGGACGTCGGCTCGTCGAGTATCAGGACGTCCGTGCATTGGGCCAGCCCCCTGGCTATCATCATCTTCTGGAACTGCCCCGCGGAGAGCTCGTCGGCCGGCCTTCCGCCCAGCGGTCCAAGTCCCATGACGGACATGGCCTTGTCTATGACGTCAAGGTCTTCGGCCCTCATCCTCCATCCCATCCTGTTGTACCTCCCCATGGATACCGTCTCGAACACCGTCATGGAGCCATGGGATGCGGAAATGGCCTGGACGTAGCCTATCCTCTCGGCGAGCTCCCTCCTCGACATTTCCCTGACGTCCCTGCCGTCCAGCGTCACTCCGCCCTTCGTCGGACGGACCAGGTCGTCGATGCATCTGATCAAGGTGGACTTCCCGACCCCGTTCGGACCGATTATGCATATCAGGCCGTCGTCCGAATCGAATTCGAGGTTGATGTCCTGGAGGACCGGATGCGATTCGTCGTAACCGCAGGTCAGGGAGTCTATCGCTATCTTCATCTGGTCACCACGACGTCTTCTTGGTCTTGACTATCAGATAGAGGAACAGCGGCGCCCCCAAGAACGCCGTTATTATTCCTACCTGGAGCTCGTAGGGCTGGAACAGCACCTTGCCGGCGGTATCCGCCGCCACGACGACCAGCGCGCCCATTGCCGCCGATGCCGCGAGGAGGTACCTGTTGTCCGCGCCGATGAATATCCTGCAGATGTGAGGGGCCACCAGTCCCACGAATCCGATGAGGCCGGTGAAGCTCACAAGGATCGCGGTCATCAAGGTCACTATGATGAGGCATGCGTTGCGGAGGGCCGTCACGCGGACGCCCATGGACTTGGCATAGTCGTCGCCTGCCGACAGCAGGTTGATGCGTGATGCGAGGGCCTGGAGGGCGGAGCCGCATAGCGTCACCGTGACGAACACCAGGGCGATGTCGTCCCAGGAGCAGGAGCTGACGGATCCCAGCTGCCAGGCGTACAGCGCCGCCAGGTCGTTGGGGTCGGCCATGATCTTGAATATGGCGGACATGGCGTTGAAGAGATACATCATCGCGATCCCGGACATGACCATGACCAGGGGGGATCCGCCCTTGAGCCGGGATATCAGCAGGATCGCCATGGTGGGGACTAGCGAGAACACGAAGGCGTTGAACACTATGGCGTACATCCCGGTCGCCAGGGTGAGGCCGACCGTGAAGGCCAGCGTCGCTCCGAAGCCCGCGCCGGCCGATATCCCGGTCGTGTACGAGTCCGCCAGGCCGTTGTTGAGCGTGCTCTGCATCACGCATCCGCCGATCGCGAGGCCGGCCCCCGTCAGAGCTCCCAGGAGCCCCCTGGGAAGGCGCCCCTCCCATACGAAATGGTCATAGATCTCGTCCTGGACGTTTCCCGTGAGGTGATCGATCAGGATCCGTACGGAGTCGAGCAGCCCGATGTCGACCGGACCGAATCCGACCGCGCATATCAGGGACGCCAGCAGGGCTGCCATGCATGCGAAGATGAAGAGGACCTTCGTCCTGACCGAGCGAGCGTATCCCGCCTTGACGGCTTGGCTTCTGCCCTCTTCCAGCGGCGAAGACCATATCTCCATGGCCTCTTCGACCGTCAGCTCGTGCGGAGTCCCGACCAACGCCTATCCCCGGAAGGGCTTCTCGGTCTCCCGTTTATAAAGTTTGGATTGATATGCCAATAATGGTTCCGTTCATATACGGCTGGAATCGGCCATTAGCCCCATAATTGCGTGCCGGCCGGTTCTGTTTTATATATCCGCCGGAAGACGCGCCGAAACGTTCCGAGGTGAGAGCATGAAGATCGAAACCGGCGCCGCCGTCTTAGGAATCATCGTATGCCCCGTTTTCAACGACGAGCTCGTCCACAATCTGAAGGGCGACGGCGAGGTCGATGACGTCCTGATTCTGACGAACGATCATTCCCGGGAGCTGTGCGACAAGATGTCCCGTGCCGGCCTGCCCTTCAGGTCCATGCCAGAATCGGAATTCGATCCCGGCGTCGCATGCAGGCGGGAGGAGGGCATGACCGTGGTCGTCCGCTCCAACAATCTCGGCCTTCACGGGAACCCTGCGGCCCTCAGAGCAAAGATTGAGGAGGAGATAACGGGCATGCAGCCCTTCGTAGACGTCCTGGGCGTGTATTACTGCCAGTGCGGAAACGCCGGCTGGGACGTATCCGAATGGTGCAGGAACACAGGGCTCAAGCCCGCCGCGGTATACAGGGGGGACGACGGGGCCGTATGCCATGACTGCGCATGCGTGGCTTTCGGGAGTTGCAGGAGATATATGGAGGCCAGGGCGAGATACGGCGACGCGTTCTATCTGACCCCTGCCATCACGTACCATCTGGAGGATTTCGTGAGGAGCGGGGCGTTGTCGTTCACGCTCGACGACGTCCCGGAGGGCGTAAGGGAGCAGCATGGGATCCGTAACGAGATGGATGTAGTCCGCTGGATGCTTGCGACGGGCGGCATACGGACGTCCCTCAAGGTGGACGTCGGACTTGTAGATGCAGAATCCTTCGATGCGGACTTCGAACGTCTCTCCGGCGGCCTGGGCCTCGTTCCCATCCGCCCGGACGAGGGCTGCATCACCTTGGAGGCCGTGGACTCCATCTACAGCGAGTGCAAGCGTCTGCTGAAGGAGACCGGAAGGCAAGCGAGGACACGGTCCAGTCGAGGTAGGCGCGTCATTCAGGAAGGCCAGACGTCAGGGAAGCTTTTCTTTGCCCTTGTAAAGCTTCTTCAACGACGTCCCCTCTCACGAAAGCGCGATCATTTAATTTCCCGCCTTTTTGATACACGGGGGGTGTACGCCCATGACATCGCCGAACGACGACAGGATGCCCTCGGACGTCCTCGTGCTGCACGTGGAGGGGGGCCTATACCTCGAGGACATCGGGGGAGAGCTCCACCTGATGGACGGGACGATGGATTAGCGGATAAGCTCCAGCCCCCATGAGCCGGCGACCTATCTGAAGGACGGCGAGTCTCTTTGCGTGACCGTCCACAACGCGTCCGATGAGGACGAGATACGCCGCATAGCCGAACTGGGCGGGTCGACCGAATCGGCTTCGGGAAACCGGCATTACATCGGACGGGTCATGAGGATGCTGGCACTGGCGGTCCGCCATGGCCCCGAGGTCGACTCGTCCTATCTGGAGGGCCTGATGGTCGTCGAGATCCTGAACGAGCTCGAGGCGTTCAGTCCGGAAGACGCCGTTCACGCGGAAGACGTGGGGTTCTCCAGGATCCCCAGGTCCATGGTCCGCTCGCAGAAGCAGGCGACGTTCACCGAGGACGGGAGATTGTATCTGAAGAGGAGCCGAATCCGATCCCGGCGTCAGGGCCTGTCTCCTTTGGATGTCTTCAGCACCCTCATCAGGCGCTCCGCTTCCCTCTCGACCCTCGCCCTCTGGTCGTCCGACAGCTTCATGGCGTCGATAGGGTCCTTGACGGGAACCTTCTTTCCGATGTGGATCGCTACCGCCAGCTCCGCGAGCTCGATGGCGTCCTTCCTGCTGGCCTCCTCCACGGCGCGGGCGAAGTCGAACGACGGCTCCTCGCCCTTCCTGCCCTCGACGTATCCTCTGAGGAACCCCTTCATCTCCGCCACGCGGACGGCCATGGGCCTGTCGAATCCCGTCCTCAGGCCTTTCTCCAGGATCTTCAAGGTCGACTCGGCATCCAGCCCGCAGTCGAACAGGGGGCCGATGAGCTCCGGCCCTCCGTTGATCTCCTTCATGGCAGGCCCCTCGGCGTCTATGACGAGGATGTCCAGGAAGTCCTCCCCTCCGATGTCCCCGTATTGCCTGTCCAGGCGTCTGGACTTGATGCGGTACGAGCGCATGGCCTCCCCGTCGCCGCCGGCCACCACCATGACGGAGACGTACCTCCTGATCTTCCCGGACAGATAGTCGTCGGCGCTCTCGTCGAACAGCCTCATCCCGTTCCTCGCGGCCAGGACCTCCGGCGGCAGCATGGGGCCGGGGCAGACGGTATAGCCCTTCACGAACCTGGTGATGCCCTCCTCCCCCTCGAAGGCGACGTCCATGACCCCGCCGTTCTCGGCGACGACCTTCGGATCCCTCCCGAGCCGGACCGGTCCGTCGTCCTCGTATCCCACGCCTGCCAGCAGTCCTGCCGCATGCGGGGCGCATTCCCTCAATATGGCGACGACCTCCGGCCGTTCGGACGGCCATGCCGCATCCCTGTCCCTCCTCGGTCTTCCGGGCCTCCTGCTCATGGTATCGCCCTAAGGACCGGGCAAGGGGTATTTCACCAGGGGCAGGAGGTTCCCCGGGACTTAGAATCGGCTCATCTGACGATGACCCTGTAGTACCTGTGGTCGACATGCGTGGTGGTCACCGCCACGTGGCCGCCGGCCCCCGTCCTGACGATGCGGGTGACCTCCTGGGGCATCACGCCGTTCTCCACCATGAACTCGAACATTGCCCCTGCGGCGG
>JAEEGK010022869.1_pt1 | contig 13085 bp, 14 predicted proteins | sample 8958771 | NCBI WGS metagenome assembly JAEEGK01 (sample SAMN16246547, study PRJNA631951) | gut metagenome | biome: gut microbiome; feature: rumen; material: SC-attached | host: Bos | place: Iran: Karaj | collected 2018-10 | reverse complement strand
ATTGCCTGAATGTCCCGATGTCGAAGAGAAGTGGGAGCAGATAGTGAAAGCCTACATTCCCGATGGCATCAGAGAGTTCAACGACTTCCCTTCTGCTTCACTCGGTTGGATGATGTATATTGGAATGGCCATCGCTAAGTTCTGGGATGCTGAATGGGAAATTTACACAAAGATTGAAGATCTCTACGCCTACATGAGAGACAAGAGGGGCTACGATGCAATGGATGAATATATCCGTGAAGATGTATTGTTGCTGAGAGGCATTGACTATACCGTGTTGGAAAAACTGGTTGGTGAATGTGCCTCTCGTGTCTACAATGCACTCCGTCATCAGAACATAGAACCAGGAACCAAAGATGCTTTCAATGCTTATGTTTCCTGTCTGCATCAACTCTACCTGTTTGGAGCCGCTATGCAGTTGAACAGGATGGGCTATTATATGAAAAAAATGTGATAACAAATAAATCGGAATTTAGCAGGCATTATTCAAAATAAGATAAGCTATATGACAAAGAATCCACTCGACATCATCGAGAGAGCCAGTGACATACTTCGTGCTCTCAAAAAAGGAGTGCTTGTCACGGCAAAGGCTGGCGACAAGGTTAACAGTATGGTCATTGAATGGGGCACTTTCGGTTTCAACTGGGGCAAGCCCGTTTTCGTGTGCTATGTCCGCCAAAGTCGCTTTACACGCGAACTTCTTGATAGTAATCCTGAGTTCACCGTCAATATGCCTGTAGGCAACTACGACAAGCGCATCATCCGCATATGTGGAGGAAAGAGCGGTCGCGACATCGACAAGGTGAAAGAACTGGGACTGACGCTTGTTGAAGGCAGTAAGGTAAGTGTACCAGCCATTGCAGAGATGCCGCTCACGCTGGAGTGTAAGGTTATCTACCGTCAGGAGGAGGACAACCGATTTCTACCAGAAGCGATACGCAGCAGGTTCTATCCGCCACTCTCTGAAGTGCGCAACCACGACACCGACAAGGACAATCATATCATCTACTTTGGAGAAATAGTAGATGCATATGTTGTAGAGGATAAATAAAAGAGGCATGTAAATTCCCCTTTTGCGACAACGAATAACATTTAACAAAGATAACGATAAAAGGAATATTATGAGTAAGAAAATTATTGCTGTCAATGCAGGTCCCAGGAGGGGTTGGAACACGGACTCGCTCATCATGGAAGCAGCCAAGGGCGCAGAGTCTGCCGGAGCCGAAGTACAGAAATTCGACCTGTTCCGACTGGAGAAGTACACTGGATGTATCTCCTGTTTCGGTTGCAAACGGGAGAAGAACAAGAGCCACTGCATCAGTCGCGACGGGCTGACACCTGTGTTGGATGCCATACGTGAGGCGGACGGTCTGATCATCGGTTCACCAAATTATCTTTCGGAGATGACCGCCTCTTTCCGTGCCTTGTACGAGCGGTTGATATTCCAGCATTTGACCTACAACGCTGAGAACCCCTGCTGCAATGGGCACCCGATTCCCGTATTGTTGATCATGACGAGCAACGCTCCCGACAATATGTATATGGGACTCATCAAGAACTATCAGCAGGTGCTGAGCCGCTTCGTAGGCCCAACGGAGATATTTGTCAGCGGCGACACCCTCCAATTAAAAGACTATGGAAAAACAGACTGGCCCTGGACGCTCTTCGACCCGGAAAGCAAGAAGCTCAGACATGAGACCGTCTTTCCACAGCATCTTAAGCAGGTGTTTGACATGGGTGCTGCTTTGGTCAGGCAAGAAGCTGGCATATGGTGATAACACAATAACAGATAAATCGGAATTTATGAGTAAAATAAATGGATTCAACCAACGGACAATAGAATCTTTGGCATATTATGTTTATGCCTTAATAGATCCGAGAGATAATAGAATTTTCTATATAGGAAAGGGGAAAGGAAATCGAATTTTTCAACATGCAAAGGACGCTTTAGACGATAGCGACCAAAGTCTTAAACTTGATATTATTAGAAGTATTTTAAGGGATGGTCGACAGGTCGGTCTCTACATCTTACGACACAATCTGACTGAAGAAGCAGCATATGTTGTAGAGTCTGTACTAATTGATTTGCTGACATATAGCAAGTTTAACAAGACAAGCATATTGGCAAATATTGCTGCTGGTCATCATCAGTGGGACGAGGGTATTAAAGATGTCGATGAAATAGATTCAATATACAATTGCATGAAAATAGACATAAATCAAAAGAAAACATTGCTTTTAGTTAGTCTAAACAAAAGTTTTGACCAAGCAAAAGCCAATGGAGTATATCGCAGAATTGATATTTATGAGTCGACTCGCAAGTACTGGAAAATCAGTAAGAATGCTCCTCAAGAAATTAAATATGTGCTTGGTGTATATAAAGGTGTTGTCCGAAGCGTAATAGAAGTATCTTCGTGGGAATGGACGGATGTTGCGGAAGACGGCACGAAGTTCAAGTCTGACCGTTGCATCTTTGAAGGTAAGCTACTCAATGATTCCGTATACCTTAATAAAGATGTTTCTGACTATCCTTTTGGCAGTGGAGGAGCCGTAAGGTACATAAGAGATTAAGTTCCAATTATCAAATAGACAAATAGATAATGGCAAACATTCAAATCATACAAGGGGACTTTGAGCAGAAGCTAAAACTTCAGTTCGCTCCTGGCATAAAAGCAGGATTCCCATCTCCAGCTGAAGACTACAGCCATGAGACATTGGATTTCAATCGTGATCTGATTCGGAATCCAGAAGCAACATTCTATGGCAAGGTAGAAGGCAATTCGATGATTGAAGCTGGAATCAATGACGGTGATATTGCCGTCATTGACCGTTCTGTTGAGCCACGAGATGGTGACGTTGTTGTCGGTTATATCAATGAGGAATTTACAATTAAATTTCTGGATTTGACTCACCGCAATGAGGGATTTATTGAGTTACGACCTGCTAACAAGGATTTCAAGCCTATCCGAATTGATGCAGATGATGACTTCGAGGTATGGGGTGTAGTTGTTTGGACAATAAAAAACTGGAGATAATAATAATATTTTGTAATACGACTATCATCTATGGCAGATATAAAATATAAACATGCATACGATGAAAACGGGAAGCTCGTTTGCATTGACAATATATCAAAAGAAGACCGCAAATCACACAAATATACTTGTGTGGGATGTGGCAATCCTTTGTTGGCACGTGCTATCGGGAGTAAATACAGAAGAGCTCATTTCTACCATAAAGAAGAAGTCGTATGCTCTGGTGAAACATACCTACACAAATTAACAAAACAAGTTATTAAGCACAAATTTGAAACAGAGCCTACATTTTACATAGAGTACAATGTATCAAAAAAATGTAATAACGCTGAATGTAAATATCGAAATGTTAGATGCCGAGAAGAACATTCACCATATAAAGTTGATTTGAAGAAGTACTATGACACGTGCACTGAAGAATCAACCGTAAAGGGATATATAGCAGATTTACTTCTAACAAATAGCAAGAATCCAGAATTAGAACCGACATTAATTGAAGTGTGTGTGTCGCATCCGTGTGAGGAAGAAAAAAGAAATTCAGGACTTAGGATAATAGAAATCACCATAAAAAATGAACAAGCTATTTTTAGTTTGAAGCAAGAGGATGTCATTTCTGAATCACTATTCGTTACAAAGAGAGAAAGAAATGTGGACTTTTTTTCTTTTAAAAGAGAACTTTTTGTTCCTTTTCATGTAAAGCTTCAAAGATACATTTTTACACCTAATCAAAATCCTATTGGATATTTAACAGAAATAGATTGCTACAAAGTCCATGATAGACTGCGCATGGATTCTTTAATCGAACTCAATGTTGTAAACACAAAGAACTATGGGCAGTGTGAATTATGGAATATTCTTCAGTGGATGTCAAAGTACAAAGGTTTACGTCGATGTAATTTGTGCAAATTCTATTATGCAACCATGTATGAGGATTATGCTATATGTAGATTAAGTAAAAAATACGGAAAGCCTGTTCATCCCACAATGGATGAAGCCGAAAGATGTAGTAGTTATCGAAATGAAGAAAGAGGAATGACTTTGTTTAATCCAGATGACTACATAATAGAGGAAGTATCTATATCTTCTAAACAGATGAAGCCAGAATACAAAGTGATTTTAGCTGTAAGCCGTACTTTTAATGATTATGGCTTATTCAAAGATAAAGTATTGCATTATCTATCAGACAAAAAAAAGACGCACAATGTAGTCATAATAACTGGGGCTTCGAGATTAACTGATATGTTTACAGATAAGTTGTCAGAGGAGATTGATTTCATCAAAGAACCTCATGAAGCAGATTGGGGCAAATATGGTCAAAAAGCAATTAGTGTATCAAATGATGAAATGACAAATTTTGCTGATGCTTTAATAGCCTTTTGGGATGGAAAAAGTCCTGGCATAAGAAATCTAATTGAACATGCTAATAAAAAGGATATTAAAGTTGCAGTGATACCATTTACGCCAAAAGTTATTCAAGAAGAATATATGTAGATATGTACGGCATCATTGACTGCGATAACTGTTACGTATCATGCGAGCGTGTCTTTCGACCAGACTTGAAAGACAAGCCTGTCGTTGTTCTCAGCAACAATGACGGCTGCGTGGTGGCACGGTCAAATGAAGCCAAAAAGATGGGCATCAAAGCCGGAACACCATACTTCCAACTGGCAGAGCAGTTCCCCAATCAGAAGATTGTCGTATTCTCGTCAAACTATGAACTGTATGGCGAACTGACAAGCCGTGTGGTTTCAATCATACGCAAGGAAGCTCCTGCCTACTTTCGCTATAGCATCGACGAGTGCTTTGTCTATCTCGATGGCATGGAGCATCTGGACTTGAAAGCATGGGGCGAAGAACTTCATAAGAAGATCAAGCGAAATGTAGGAATGCCTGTCAGTATCGGACTGGCACCCAATAAGACCCTTGCGAAGATGGCCAGCCATTTCGCCAAGAAATACCATGGCTACCGCCATTGCTGCATGATCGATTCCGACGAGAAGCGTATTAAGGCATTGAAACTATATCCCATTGAGGAAGTCTGGGGCATTGGCCGACGCTATGCAGCACGTCTCGAAGCTCTTGGCGTGAAGACTGCCTACGACTTTGCAGAGCACAACCAGAGTTGGGTACGTGCCACATTTAACAACATCGTCATTGAGCGTACTTGGCGAGAACTGAATGGTGAAGACTGTGTACCCAATGAAGAGATGGCCAAGAAAAAATCAATCTGTACCAGCCGTTCTTTCAATGGCATGATTACAGACCTCGACGGACTCCGTACTCATGTGTCGAACTATGCTGCCAGATGTGCCGAGAAGCTGCGTCAGCAAGGCACAGTTGCATCCATCGTGGGCGTATTCCTCAATACAAATGCTTTCCGTGAAGACCTGCCTCAATACTGGAACTTTCAGGAAATGCGTCTTCTAACGCCCTCCAGCTCAACTGTCACCATTGTCAAAGCAGCCAATGAAGTTCTTCAGAAGCTCTACCGTCAGGGCTATCACTACAAGAAAGCAGGTGTCATAGTCATGGGAATTGGGCCTAACAGTCCAATTCAGCAAGACTTGTTTGACACAAATGCTGAACAGTTTGAGAAGATGAAGCGACTGGATGCAGTCATTGACCGCATCAACAAGGTCAATGGAACTGAAACCATTGTACTTGGCAGTCAGCAATACACACAAAAAGATGGCAAGGGAAAGGCTAATGTCTTTGCCAATGCTATCAAACATGATTTCAAAAGCAAGAATCCAACGACACGTTGGAGCGACATTATTGTTTTGAAGTAAGGGAAAGAAGAAATGAAACTGACCTACATATTCCATAGTGGTTTCAAGCTTGAAACTGAAAAATCCATCCTAATATTCGATTACTGGATGGATCCAGGCAATGTATTGGAATCAGTTTTTCAGAGTAAGAAGCCTCTCTATGTATTCTCCAGTCACTTTCACGAAGACCATTTCACAAGAGAAGTCTTTGAATGGAGAAAACAGAGGGAGAATATCACCTATATCCTGAGCAAGGATATTCTCAGACACAGAAGAGCAAGCAAGGAGGAAGCCGATGCTTGGTTAGCCAAAGGTGCCTCATGGTCAGACCAACTTGTTTCCGTCAAAGCATTAGGCAGTACTGACAGCGGAGTATCATGGATAGTAGAAACGGAGGACAAGCGTATCTTCCATGCAGGTGACTTAAACAACTGGTATGCAAGATTCCTGTCCGAAGCAGTGCCAGGACAAACTATCTACAGTGAGGAATTTGATGAGGACATTGATCCGATAGCCCATGAAAAACAATATTTGGGCGAACTGAAGGACATTTGCAAGGTGACAGATAGCTTTGACCTTGTTATGTTCCCAATAGATGGACGCATTGGCAATGGCTATACGCTTGGTGGCCGACAGTTTATCGAGCGGTTTAAGGTCGGTATGTTTGTCCCCATGCATTTCGTAGCCAGTGGATTCGAATCCTCATGGCGAATGAAGGAGTTTACTGACGAAAAGTTTATTCCCTTCTGGGAGATAACCAAAGAGGGAGAGACTATAGAATTATGACCACAAAACAGATAACAGCATCCAATGCTGACGAAAAGATAAAACAGCTGTATGAAACGGCATTCCCTGAAGACGAACAAATCCCATGGGATGACTTGATGCGCCTGGTCCAGGAAATGCCGTTGGATTTCACTGCATACTATGATGGCGAAGACTTCATTGGATTCACCATCGTCTATCCACGTAAGTCTATCAACTGGTTTTGGTACTTTGCCGTGTGCAAAGAGTTACGGGGCAAAGGCTATGGTCAGATAATACTGACTCAAATGATAGAACACTATAAAGGACAATCCTTTGTCCTGGACATGGAAAACCCAACGCAGGTCAGTGAGAACATTGACCAACGCAAACGCCGTCAGAATTTCTATCTTCGCAACGGCTTTAGGGACACAAATGTCTATCGCACCTACAACGACATCACCATGACAATAATGATGAGGGGTGAAGGTACGTTCACTATGAAGGATTGGGATGACATCATCCACGAACTGCAACAGTTCTGGTGGCCTGACGACATCGAAGAAGAGTAGTGTGGCTCTTTGCCAGACTGCTATCTGTCACGTCTAAAGTCATTCCTGCTATCACCTCTCCACCATGCACTAAGCACGAGGAAGATGACACGGAAGACTATGACGATGACAATAATGCTTCCAATATCACCCATAAATCATACTTTTAGATTTCAAAACACATTCACTATAGGGATGTTCTGAGCCATTGCCTTACGAATGGTGTAGAACGTTCCACCTTTCTCTCGACCATCATAATAGCCTATGAGCTTAGAGGAGTTGTTTACCATGAACTCATCCCTGTCCAAGAAACACCTTGGATAATAACTCTCACTGAGCACAATCACTTCGTCAGCAACCTCCAGCAACCTGTCATATCGCTTTCGGTCATAGAAACTGAAACGACTGGCTTGACCCTTGAAGGGAATTGCAGCTATCAATATGATGTCGGGATAGCTACGTTTCAGTGAAACGATCGCTTCTGCCGCCATCATATCAAACCCAATGGCAAAGCCGGATATGAAATTTCGGATGCCCTGCCCATAAGCATCAAGCACAGCATTTGAAAGCCGCTTCTTGACGTGTTCCCTCTGTGAAGCATCGACAAAGCGATGCCCAGTAAAGGCGGCTGTTGCCGCCCTGCTAAATTTTCTTTGTTCCATATAATCATCAATAAGTTGGTACATATCTATATGAAGTCTTTCCGAGGAAGATGCCATTAGTTACGTGTGCTCCGACACTCTCCAACTGCGCTGCATAGGCACAAAAGGACGTTCCCGTAGTCACCACATCATCCCAAACACATACAATTTTGTTCTTAAAGAAACTTGCATCTACCTCTATGGTGTTGCTCTCTTCAAGTCGCTTGGCACGAACCTCTTTCTTCATCTTTGTGCCATGAACTGCAGACCGCTCTCCATTGACCTTGACATGGGAAAAACCATCGATGGCTCCCGACAACTGACATACAAGTGCAGAGAAAGCCTTGTTGCGTGTCTCGTTGCGCTCTTGGCTACTTGCAGGGACACATGAGAAAACCACCTTTCCAATCTTGCGCCCGAACTTTCTTACAAGTTCCTTTGCTACGAACTGAGCCACTTGGGGCTGATTGCAGCCATCCTTGAAATCAAAGATAGTCTGTCGGTCGAATACGCCATCTATGCCCACATTCTTGATGCGAGTTGGATAGTAACGGAGGAAACTGCTGAGTTCCTTGTCCTCTTGACCCTTGATGAAAACCTTGACCATGTTCATTGCCGTTTCGTTTTTTATTTCCCTTTCATTAAATCCTTTCGGACTGTGACCAGGGAAGATTTTTTCTGCCTCCAGAAGTACGGTAACGGCAATAAGGCAAGTCTGCTGTGAAGAATACTCTTTTCAGCGAAAAGGAAGATTGTTCACAAAGCACGACTTGCTATTTGACGCGGACGTGATAACTTCGCAGAAAAAACTTTCCGCTGTCACTTGTCCGACATGGAGATTGGTGAAACCATCAAGTGAACTGTAGTTCATGTATAGTTCAAGAGTATTAACCTGCAAGGATATTATAACAGCCATTTCGCCCTTCGGATCCGTCATCTGAAGGGCGAAGCAGCCATTCAAGGCATCGTTCCACAATCTTTAGTGTTATGTCAGATACCATTCATTGATATTCCATACCTCAATGTCATAGTTGGTTTCATAGCCTTGTGTCTGATAGGCAAACTCCAGTTCTTTGCGGAGTCTGCGTCTAACTTCGGCTTCCAACACTCGTTTTGAGGTCTTTTCTATCTCTTCCTCGCTGAAGAACTCATCCAGCTCTATGCGGTGGTTCTTCACAATGGCATTCACGGCAGCCCATTTGCTGGTGAAGACTCCAGCGCACTCTCTATGGCTGGTACTATGCCAGGGTTATGACAAGTTAAATATTATGAGAAGAAAATGCGAAATAGAGTTGCAATTCAAATGAATACAATACTACTTCACATTTTCTCTTTGCATAATGGCATTATTTTTTCAGGGCCATCAGCCATTCCAACAAGTCCTTGTTCTTTTCCCATTTACGAGGAGTGTTTAAGTCTGGTGTCAATTTGGCGTAAGACTTTTCTAAAGCATCTCGCTTTGCTTTAGAATCAGCCCGGGCATAGATTTCTGTTGTTTGTATGGACACATGACCTAATATATCCCTTATATAGACAAGATTGACATTGGCCTGTAATAAATGCATGGCTCGACTGTGACGAATGGAGTGGCAACTAATCCTTTGCGGGATAAGGGAAGGCGAGTGAATACGTGCCAAATCCGCATATGTCTTTAGTATGTATGACACGCCCTCACGAGTAAGCTTCTCATGCCGTGTGTTGAAGAATAATGGTTCTGACACATTGTTAGTGTTCAACAGACCATTCTCTTCCATGTACTGGCGTAAGATGACTACCTGCTCTCTTGCCAAGGGGACGATTCTCGTTTTTCGTCCCTTGCCAAATATCTTTATGCTGTATGGCTCATGTTCCAGTCTTACACAACCAACCGTAAGGTCTGCAATTTCTTGTACTCGTGCTCCGGTGTCATACATCAATGACAGAATCGCAAGATGTCTTCTGCCCTTCCATGTTGTCACGTCAGGCTGGGATAGAAGTAACTTTATTCCTTCTTGTGAAAGATAGTTTAGCCCTTTTACTTCGGCTTTGGATGGCTTAATCGACAAAATACGCTGCCACTCATCCAAACGATCGATAGCCTCATATTTTAGGTAGTGCACAAAAGAATGCAATGCGGCAAGCCGATAGTTACAGGTTGCAGGTGTATTGTTTTGTTTCATCAACAGCCATTTCAAGAAGCCAAGGATGCTTGCACGAGTCAAGTGTTCCAACTTCAGTTTGGAGACATCTACCCCGCATTCTGATTTCATGTATTTGATATATAACACAAACGCAGTCTTATATGACGCTATTGTATTGGAACTGACATTCCTCTCATGCGGAAGATACTGAGTAAGGAAACGTACTATGCAAGCTGCAAAATCTGTATTTGTATTCATCGTCTGATATATTGCATTGGAAAAACGAAAGAGTTAAGTTGAGAGCATTGTTCTTCTATCTCAGGGAACATAGATGCCGTAAGGCGTACATATTGTTCCGTAGATGCTATTGACAGATGCCCCAGTGCCGTTGACAATATGGGTAGGCAAGCATAGACATCTGTCCCATTACGAGCCATCTGTGCAAGTACATGTACTGCATATGTATGACGCAAGTCGTGCAGACGTGGGCCACGATGCCCTCCTATATAGGGAATTCCACATCGCTTAAGAACATCAATGAAATAGCTACTAATTGCATTTGATTTAATAGCAGTGCCATCACATTTCACAAACAGCAATCGTTTACCATCATTGATGCCATCAATTGGCATCTGGTCCCGATAATGGATGTATTGCAAGAGAGAATCTTTCATTGAATCGCATATGGGTACTAACCTGTCACAACCATTCTTGCTGCTTCTAATACGAATATATTGCTGTTCAATCTGAACATCTTCGTTCAATATTGACAAGGCTTCAGAGATTCTCAGACCTGTACTGTATAACAGCCTTAGGAGACATGGGAATGCCATGATACCTGTTGTTATCATAAAATGACTAATCCGAATCTCATCAGCCTTTTTGAGCATGTCTTGAATTTGCGTAGGTGTAAAGATATATGGGACAAATTCGGATGAAGGCCTTTTCGGAAGTTTGGGCACATAACACTCTATACCACTGCGTTTCATGAGGGTCGCAAGCTGAATCCATGCAGAAAACTTGAAATATATACGCCTGTCACAATCGTTAGTACGAGTTGCACGCCATGACTGTATCAGGTCTTCGGTTATGGCAGGTTCTTGAAGCCCATATTGTATGGCAAATTCATCAAGTTCCTTAAAAATCCAATGATTGTATGTGCCTATAACACCTGAAGTTCTTTTGATTTCCAACAACCTTTGTATATATGGAGCCAAGACACTTTTGAAAAGATATTTACTATGCATAGAACATTCCTCCTCCCTGTTTATAGAAACTATCCTCTGTGACAGGCACAGACAATGCACACTTCTGCAAATCCGCAATGTCGATTTGCAAATAAGTCATGGTAGATTCTGAAGACTTGTGTCCCAAGACTTCGGATATTACAGGAAGCATAGTTCCATTTCCAAGCAAAAGCCCCGCAAGTGAATGCCTCATGGAGTGTGGGCCATGGCGTTTGTTGCTGTAATCTATTCCAGATTTGGTAATAATTCTTGCCACGCCACAACTGACGGTTTGTTTTGTCGCTTCTGTATACGGGGCGCGAGCGGACAGGAAAACAGAATCGCTGTTGGACTGCGGACGTCCATATTTAAGATAGTCAATAATGGCATTGCCAACATCAGCAAGCAGCGGTAGCTGAACAACCTTGCCCGTCTTTTGCGTTGTAATGGTAAGAGTGTTCTTTTCCCAATCAATGTCATTAAACTTGAGACGTGCAATATCTGAGGCACGTAAGCCAAGTCTGGATGCAAGCAAGAACATTGCATAATTTCTTTTCCCAACGGCACTACTTCGTTTGATGGAGGATTCTATCTTCTTGATTTCCTCTACTGAGTAGAATGACGGAACTTCTTGATGACGGCGAAGCTTTGGGAAAGAATCAAATAGTTCCATGAAAGTATTAGGCATCACTCCTTCTTCTTCCATGTACGAGAACCAACCTCGTAGGGACTTGAATCCTCCTTGTTTATTTGTATAAGGCTGAAGAAATCCGACCACACATTGTTCGGAAATATCCAAAAGGTGTAGAACAGAATGGTCTGTAAGGTACTGCAAAAAGTCGTGCAGGCACCGTTCATATATTTCAATGGTTCCTTTGCTCCTTCTTATTCCTGCAAGATACTGAAGAAAATCTTGCATATGATTACCGATTTCGCCACAAAACTCTCGCACTGTTGCTGTCCTGTTAGTTTTTCTAATACATCCTGTGGCTAACATGTCATCAAGCATTTGGATGCTACGCAAAAGGACTCTATCAAAGGAACGAACGTGTCCGTCTGAGTCACAGCAAGTCTTGGAATATTCATTCCCAATGTCAGCATTGTAAAAAGCAAGATTTCTTTCTTGCATGTAACTTTGAATGCCCACTTTCCAGACATAGTGGTACCTGGATATAAGACTCTCCCTATATCCAGCTTTTCGCAAGAAGGTTTCACACCTCTCTACGAGTCTTTCAATTTGAAATTCTTCCATATTGTTATAATTTTTAGTTTGGCATATGCCACTATAATATAACGTTATGGAAAGTTTTTATGAGAAGAATGCCCGAAAATCATTTTGAATTAGGCGTTTTTTGGATAAAGTCACACAATGGTTCACATAATGTTTAACTTATCATAAGCATGGTTATGACAAGGTTCTCATAACCATGCGTCAGTTTCGTAAACTACAAAAATCTGTTTCATAATGGTTGGCTATTATTGGGAATAGGCAGCGGAGTTGCCACCTATCCCCAAAGTGATTTACTTTCCTATTTCGGAAATGATGAAGTCCAAATGACCTGCAAAGATTTCGTCAATATCAATCTCGTGCTCGTTACCTCGGTCATTCTTCTCGTCGCCAATGATGGTGAAATATCCGTCCTTGTCAACTCTGACAGAAAGGATAACCACATCACATGGCTCATCATAGTCATAAGCTGCAACGATGGGACATTCACCCTCAAAGTGCCACTCATAGCCATCATCCACCTTCTCGCCACGAAGTCTGAGCTTTTCGGCAAGTTCCTCCTGCTCACGGTGCTTCACCTCCTGCACACTGTCATAGATAGAGAAGTCTTTGAGTTTTCCTTGACGGACAAAGTGCAACTCTTCTCCATCCGAATGGCAGATACCATATTCATGGAACTGCACCGGCACAAAGTCGATGGGTGCAGCCATCCATGAAATGTTATTGAGCGAATAGTCATGTTCTGCCAAGAACTGCTCGATGTCCTCTTCAA
>JAEEGK010022868.1_pt1 | contig 13086 bp, 10 predicted proteins | sample 8958771 | NCBI WGS metagenome assembly JAEEGK01 (sample SAMN16246547, study PRJNA631951) | gut metagenome | biome: gut microbiome; feature: rumen; material: SC-attached | host: Bos | place: Iran: Karaj | collected 2018-10 | reverse complement strand
CAGGCCAAAAACCTTGGCGATACAATTCCACTGCTTTCCTTTTGTAATCATAATTGTAGCGCATAAAAAACCCTCCTTACTGGTTTGTCCAGTAAAGAGGGTACATATCAAGCACCTGCTTTTTTATCTTTATGTTGATTTGGATAGAAATAAGTTTTCGTTTAGCAAATTTCACTATTTTTTTTAATTTACGAAATAACATTAATACAATTTTGATTTATGAAATTGTATTGTTTTATATTTATGCCATTGGTATAATAAAAAGCAGAAGCAATTTGCGTGGGTTTAAATATTTAAAGGATGAAAAAGGTATAATTATGGTCAAGGCTTTTTGGCTTATTCCTTTGGGTATTTTATCTATATGTTACTTTGTATATTTTCTGGATGTTAAGAAAAATACTCCTTATATAGAGAAACAGGAGATAAAACCCAATTTAGAAGGTTATATTGTAAATGTGTTAACCTTTACCGGATATGGCCCCAATGCATACAGGGGATATACATTTATCAAAAAAAAGAACGGGAAATACGGGCTAAAATATGATCTGGGTGATTGGATTGGGATTATTCTATCGGTTGGCTTGATTGGTTTTTTATGTTCTTTTCTGGTTTATCTGAATCGGGAAATTATTTCTGAACCTATCGATTTAAATAGTATAATTTTTTATATGATCGTTTTGCTTTATTTTATAGGCTATCTTTCCCTGATTCATTGTGCAAAAATAGTAGCGAGGGTATATTTTAAAAAATATATCAAAGAGTTGAAATGATAGATAAAACTACTAAGATATATGGAATAGGAGGTAAACTATGCATAAAAACAATTGTAAAATAAAGAATTATGTGATGTTTTTATTTGTTATTTTAGTTATATCCTTTATTATCATATATCTAATAATATACAGTCCGCTAAGGAAGAACGATTATATTTGGTTTGGATCTTATGAACAAGATAATGATTTATCAAATGGGAGTGAGCCTATTAAGTGGCAAGTTTTGTCTGTAAATAATACTGAAGCAATATTATTATGTACAGAAATCCTGGATATTATCCCCTTTTCATATGATAATTCAAGTGACTCTATGACTTGGGAAACAAGCTTTGTTCGGGATTGGTTGAATAAAGATTTTTACGAATCGGCATTTACTAAAGATGAAATGAGTTGTATTAAGTCTTCGGTAATTAAAAATACGCCAAATCCGGTTGATGGTCTGGAATATAATCCTGAAGAAAATGATACTGAGGATAGAGTATACTTGCTTTCTTTTAATGAACTGGAAAAATATGGATTATGTGACACAATTGTTTTAAAGAATTATGATTCTTATGAAGAACGCTATAACTGCTTGATGTATGATGATCTGGAAGTTAGGAACAATGATATAAAAAGAAGATGCGGTATATCAGAGTATGCTCAAAACAAATTAAATATGGAGACTTTTAATGAACTTACTATAGATAACAGAAAATCATTTTCGTGGTTTTTGAGGTCAAAAGGACTTGGGGACAAGATGATAGGAGGAATCGAAAGTGGCGGAAGAGTTAATATAGTAGGATTTAACGGATATGCAGGATTTGGGATTCGTCCGGTAATTAGAATAAGCTTGTCTAACGATAGATACAAGAGTATAAGCACAATATTAGAGAAATCAAGTCATGTTCCTGTTAACCAGCCGGAAAGTCAAATTGCAAAAGCTATAAACCCTGAGAATTATGAATCATATATAAATTTAAAAAAAGGGGATTTTGTTCTGTTTGGAAATTATGAGCAGAATGGTATCTCTTCAGATGGACAGGAACCTTTAGAATGGATTATATTAAGCAAAAACGATACAGAAATGTTATTGTTTAGCAAATACATAATTGATTATCAAGCATATAATACAACGGATGAGGATGTTACTTGGGAAAACTGTACTCTCAGAAGTTGGCTGAATACAGATTTTTATAATACTGTTTTTAGTGACGAGGAAAAATCAATTATAAAAAGAAGTAAGATTTCAAATGATAAAATTCCTGAGTATGAAAATGATAATTACGAGACATATGATAATGTGTTTATTCTGTCATTAGAAGACTTGGAAAATCAAGAATATGGATTTTTATCAGATCTTTCATTTATAGATATTAACAGAAGATGTTCGGCTACTGAATACTGTAGAAGAATGTTTGAAAAAGAAGATGATGAAAATGGTTATTATAATGGTTATTATAATGGCATAGCTTTAGATTATGGTCTGACAAGAAAGGGAGAACCGTCGTATCCATATATGTTACGTTCCAGGGAAAAAACATATCAGTATAACCAAATAATCCTTGACAGTAAATATGGAGATAAAGTAGTTTCATCAATAGATGAAAAGAGCGGAGTTCGTCCGGCTATTAATTTAAAGCTAGACTAATGAAACCGGAATAAGTAATTATAATTTGCTGTAAAACCTCTTTATCCTCTTTAAGCAAGAAGACTCCTTCCTCTTAGGTGGGGGATGAATTGCACGTGAATTACACTACTTACCATTTGACTAGCAGTTCTAACTGTGGTATAATATATTCAGTCGAATAATCAGGAAAGGCGTAGGATAAGTTGAATCTAGATAACAACGCACATTCAGTATTCTTACTACACTATCATCTTGTACTTGTAGTCAAATATCGCAGACAGGTTTTCAATAATGATATTTCCAATAGGGCAAAAGAGATATTTGAATATATTGCTCCCAATTATAATATCACCCTTGAAGAATGGAATCATGACAAGGATCATGTGCATATACTTTTCAGAGCCCATCCCAATACGGAAATAAGTAAGTTCATAAACGCATATAAAAGTGCGAGCAGCAGGCTGTTGAAAAAGGAATTTCCACAGATAAGACAGAAACTGTGGATGGATTATTTCTGGAGCCAGAGCTTCTGTCTGCTGACAACAGGCGGAGCTCCGATAGAAGTGATAAAGAAGTATATAGAAAGCCAAGGCCAGAAAGACAGGAAAAGGAAGTGAGCAAAGTGGCAAACAAAGCGTATAAATTCAGAATATATCCTAATGATGAGCAGATAGTTTTGTTTGCCAAGACTTTCGGCTGTGTCAGGTTGGTGTATAACCATTGGCTTGACAGGAAAATAAAGCAGTATGAGCAGGACAAGACCGCTGTAGGGTACACTGCTTGTGCAAAAGAGATGGCTGAAATGAAGAAAAGTGAAGAATACGCTTTTTTAAAGGAAGTGGACAGCGTATCGTTACAACAGTCGCTACGGCATCTGGATACTGCTTTTCAGAACTTCTTCAAACAGCCGAAAACAGGATTTCCGAGATTTAAATCCAAAAAACATAACAGGAACAGCTATTCAACTGTCTGTATAAACGGGAATATTGCCATATCCGAGGGATATTTGAAATTACCTAAGATTGGACAGGTTAGGTTAAAACAGCACAGGACTGTTCCAAGTGAATACAAACTAAAATCCGTAACAGTAAGCCAGACCCCAAGCGGAAAATACTATGCAAGTGTTCTTTTTGAGTATGAAAGCAATAATGAGGAAAAAGAATTGCACAGTTTTCTGGGACTGGATTATTCCATGCATGAACTGTATAAAGACAGTAATGGAAACGAACCACAATATCCCAGATATTATAGACGATCCGAGATGAAACTGAAGAAGGAACAGAGAAAGCTTTCACTCATGCAGAAAGGCTCGAAAAACCGTGATAAACAGCGTATCAAAGTGGCCAAGCTGCATGAAAAGGTATCAAACCAGCGTAAGGACTTCTTACATAAGCAGTCACGGCAGATAACCAATGCCTATGACTGTGTATGTATAGAAGCCCTTGACATGAAAGCTATGTCACAGGCACTGAATTTCGGTAAATCAGTTTCAGACAATGGCTGGGGGATGTTTGTGGCATTTTTGAAATACAAACTTGAAGCACAGGGCAAGAAGCTTGTTAAGGTTGATAAATTCTTCGCAAGCAGCCAGACCTGCTCATGCTGCGGATATGTGAACAAAGATACAAAAGATCTTTCAGTCAGAGCGTGGGACTGTCCGGAATGCGGTATGCATCATGACAGAGATGTAAATGCCGCAATAAATATCAGGAATGAGGGAATGCGCATAGCATTTGCATGACCTAAAAATAGAACCGTGGGACACACGGGGTTAGCTCGCTTATGCTTAGCCCGTTGGGACTATCGAACGAGAACTGAACTTACTGAAGAGGTTAGGGAAGCCCCTACCTCTATAGGTAGGGGAGGATGTCACAATTGGTTAATTTGACATTATTCAGTATTTGAGATATAATTCAGATAATTTGTAGGAGGCTTGAGTATGGCTATTGATTATGAGAAGGAAGTAATAACCGATGCTTCGGATTTTACGCTGCTCTCGGATTATGTACCGGGGATAGTACAGGAAATCCGGTATTTTTCCACTTACAATTTCATCGGTGACAGGATTGATGGCTATGAGGAGCCGTGCGCGATCATTACCAAGGAGGCAGCCAGAGCTCTAAAGGCTGTAAGCAGTAAGGCAAATGTGCAGGGCTACAGATTAAAGATTTTTGATACATATCGTCCGGCATCAGCGGTAAAGCATTTTGTGATGTGGGGCATCGAAGATCTTGATCAGCGTATGAAACCGTTCTTTTATCCGGATCTTGAAAAACAGGAACTGTTTAAAAAGGGATATATCGCCAGCAAATCAAGCCATAGCAGGGGAAGTACGGTAGATCTGACATTGCTCGACATGAAAACCGGCAAGGAAGTAGATATGGGCAGTCCATTTGATTACTTCAGTGAAATGTCACATCCCGATTACAAGGGTATTACTGAAGAACAGTATGCAAACCGGATGATTTTACAGGACCTGATGGTGAAAAACGGATTTAAACCGATTGATTGCGAATGGTGGCACTTTACACTGGAAAATGAACCATTTCCGGAAACTTATTTTGACTTCCCGGTTTCAGTCAGTGTACTTAAAAGATAATTAATTAAGAAAGGACATAAAGACAATATGAAAGGTATAGTATTAGCAGGCGGTTCAGGTACAAGACTTTATCCTTTGACAAAGGTAACCAGCAAGCAGCTTCTTCCGGTGTATGACAAACCTATGATTTATTATCCTCTGTCAACTCTGATGTTAGCAGGGATCAAGGAGATACTTATCATATCTACTCCGGATGATACTCCTAGATTTGAAGCCCTGCTTGGTGACGGATCACAGTTCGGTATACATTTGGAATACAAGGTACAGCCGAGTCCTGACGGACTTGCACAGGCATTTATCCTTGGTGAAGAGTTTTTAGGCGGCGAGGCCGGAGCTATGGTACTCGGTGATAATATCTTTTATGGAAACGGGTTTAGACGATTGTTAAAGGCAGCAGTTGCCGATGCTGAGGAAAACGGAAGGGCAACAGTATTCGGGTACTATGTAAATGATCCGGAGCGTTTCGGTGTAGTTGCTTTTGATGAAAACGGCGTAGCCACCAGCATAGAGGAAAAGCCGAAGGAGCCTAAATCAAACTATGCAGTAACTGGTCTATATTTCTATCCTGCCGGAGTCAGTGCAAGAGCTAATCAGGTAAAACCTTCAGCCAGAGGTGAGCTTGAGATCACAACCCTAAATGAAATGTATCTCAAAGACGGACTTCTTGATGTACAGCTGCTCGGACGCGGGTTTGCATGGCTTGATACAGGTACCATGAGCTCACTGCTTCAGGCAGCTCAGTTTGTAGAGATGGTACAGTCAAGACAGGGTATCACTATATCAGCTCCGGAGGAGATAGCATTTATCAATGGATTTATAGATAAAGAAAAGCTTATGGAATCTGCCAAAAACTATGGTAAGAGTCCTTACGGCGAGCATCTGCGTTCAGTGGCAGAAGGTAAGGTAAGATATTAAAGTCAAAGAAGGTTATAATATGGTCAGGATTTTATCAGACAGCACCTGCGATTTATCGCCGGAGCTCGTAGAAAGATATAATATAGAGATAATACCTCTTCATGTTTCTTTGGGAGAAGAGGAATATCTGGACGGAGTAAATATCAAACCTCAAAGGATATATGAATGGTCTGATGCTACAGGCTCCACTCCTAAAACATCGGCTCCTTCAATGGAGGATGTGATAGGGGTTTTCAGAAAATATATTGAAGCAGGAGACGAGCTTGTAGTTTTTACTATCTCAGCCTCGATGTCTGCAAGCAATAATGTTTGCAGACTGGCAGCGGAAAATCTGAATGCTTTGGACAGGATAGTGGTTATAGATTCCGAAAATCTGTCTACCGGTATAGGGCATCTTGTAGTAGAAGCAGCAGAAATGGCGGCTAAAGGCAAAGCTATCAGGGAAATAGAGACTGAGATACTGAATCTCAGACCGCGTGTCAGAGCCAGTTTTGTGGTGGATACATTGGTTTTCCTGCACAGGGGCGGCAGATGTTCGGGACTTGCAGCCATGCTTGGATCCGTATTAAAGCTGCATCCGAGGATAGTTGTGGAAAAAGGAGCCATGCATTCTGATAAAAAATACAGAGGTAAGATCGAAAGGGTGATCCTTGATTATACAAAGGATTTATTTGAGGCACTGAAAAGAGCAAAGCCCGACAGAGTATTCATCACCCACTCCGGCTGTACCGAGGCTATAGTTTCCAAGGTAAAAGGTATCCTCGAAGGACTCTCATATTTTAAGGAAGTACTGGTAACACATGCAGGCTGTGTAGTTTCGGCACATTGCGGACCGGGCACCCTGGGAGTGTTGTTTATTGAAAAATAAAAATATAAGCGGCAAGCCGGATGGTTTGCCGCTTTATCTTACCATGATCCCCAATAAGCCAGCTGGCAGTTTTTACAATATCTGCTGTTGGCAGTCTCAGTGAATTTCATTATTTTACCGCACCCGGGACATTTTAGGCGATAACCTTTTATATCCCTGGTCAGAAGCTCATTTATCTTTTTACTAAGTCGTTCTCTTTCGTCATAGCAGCCTGCATCGATGCCGACACGGCGGAGCACCTGATTGTAGCAGTCATAGCCCTTGTATTGGCGCTCGCAGGCTTCCAGTGTATCCTCGCCAAATCCGGGTTTGGGTACCAGTTCGGGATGACCGGTCAATACCATGACAGCACAGTCGAGCCAGTATTCCACGAGCTCCGGACTGCCTATGTCGACGGGACATGTGATAAGGCTGTAGATGAGCCTGCGGTCCGCATCCTTGGGGATTTCGGGTTCCAACAGTTTGTACAGCTTTTGCATATCCTTTATGTCTTCCTTTACAGCCAGCTTTGAACCGGAGGGAGAAAAACTCCACTCATCAAAAAGGTCGCCGAAATCATGACCGGATTCGGCCAGTTCCTCGGGGAAAGGAATAGTATATGTGTTAATCCATGACGGGCTCTTATCGAGTCCGTTTTTTATAAGGTCTTCGTCCTTTATGGCGGCCACTTCACCTACATCATATATGCCGTATCTGCCGGCGCGTCCGGCTATCTGACGGATCTCGGTATAGGTTAACTGTCTTGTGACTTTACCGTCAAACTTCGAGGTTTCCATAAATACGATACGCTTTATCGGGATGGAGACTCCCATGCCGATGGCATCCGTGGCTACTACTACCTTGGTTTCTCCGCTTGTGAATTTCCGGACTTCTTCTCTGCGGGAGGTAGGAGGCAGGGCACCGTAGATCACACTGGTTTTTATCCCTGCATCAGCCAGTTCTGCTGATAAGGACAGTACGGAGCGTCTTGAGAAAACTATCAGACAATCACCGTTTCTGACATCCTTTAGGGATTTGAATTTCCCGGTATATTCCAATGGAGCCAGACGATAGTGTTTTCTTCTGGTAAACTGTCCGCCGAATTCTGTTATTATTGAACGTATGATCTGTAAAGCTTCCGGGGCCAGACAGATATGCACTTCTTCGGCATCGACCATACAGATGGCCTTTGTCCACTGGGCTCCGCGGTATTTATCAGCTATCATCTGGGCTTCATCTATAACAGCTACCTTATAGTGTCTGGTATAATCGCAGAGTTCGATGGTGGAGGATATGACATTTGCTCCGGGGACCTCTTCGTGTTCCTCACCGGTCAGCAGATCGCAAGGGACACCGTTGCGGTTCATCTTATCAAACATCTCCAGAGCAAGCAGTCTCAATGGTGCCAGGTAGAGTCCGTCCTTTTCCTGCATCAGGCGTTCGATCGCTTCATGTGTTTTACCACTGTTTGTGGGACCTACATGAAGGATGAATTTTCTGTCAAGCTCGCCGGCTCGTGCCATATAGTAGGCGGCGGTATAGTGGCTGAACAGTTCGTGTATGTCTGAAATATCCCTGGCTTTTGCGAGAAAGGCCGAGGATTTTATCATGGTGCTGAAATGGGGATCATCGAGAGCTCTGGCTATGTCGGCTCTGGAATACAGGATTTTGTCTTTCTTAGGCTGGATGGCAGAGGGCTTAACGTATTTTTTTACAAGGTCGATCTTTACACCGAGCATGGAGCTTACTCCAAAATCGGTGTACCAGGTTACGCCATCGATATTTACGTTTTGAGGCTTTGAATAAAAATGCCGATTTGAGCCTCTTTGTCTTGATCTTTTATAGCTGTTTCTTGCTCGTCCCATTGTTTTCACGTCCTGTATCGTTCTTAAATCTGCTAATATGAGATTGTAGCTTTAATGACGGGTATTGTCAACTGCTGTATGTATTATATTATAAAAATAATAGATTTTCTTATTAAATACGGCGAATGCTATATACATGACCGAAGAAATCTGTTATATAGTAAAATATAGATTTTACACTGAACTGAAGAAGTTTAAAAGATATAGTTATATAAGAATTTAAAAACGGAAGAAATAATGCAAAGAAAAGGAGTAGCCATGAATACTACAACACCTTCAAAAATACGAGTAAATATGCTGGGATATCTCCCCGGATTTTCTAAAAATGTAGTGATTTTATCGGATAATGATCTGATCGTGCTCGATGATCAAGGTAATGAAGTTAAGTCGTTTAAAAACTTAAACCTTAAGTTTGACGATGCATCAGGTGATAATGTGACCTCAATAGATCTCGGTGATCTTCCGGAAGGAAAATATTTATTAAAAAGCGGAGATACCGAGCGTAAAATAAGTGTTCAAAAGAAAGCATACAGTGATGTGACAAATGCTCTGATAAAAGGTCTGTATTATCAGAGATGCGGATGTGCCCTGGAAGAAAAGTATGCCGGGATATATACTCATGCAGCATGTCATACAGCGCCGGCTATTGAGTGGGATGACAGTATCATGCATGTCAGTGAGAACGGGGTCTGCTTTAAGGAAGGTGCTGAACCCTTGAAAAAAACCGTGATAGGTGGATGGCACGATGCAGGAGACTACGGAAAATACGTGGGACCCGGAGCAGTAACAGTGGCACATATGTTATATGCATATCTTTTATTCCCTGATGGATGCTCCGATGCTCTGAATATCCCCGAGACCGGAAACGGTACACCGGATATATTGAACGAAGCACGTTGGGAGCTCGAGTGGATACTCAAGATGCAGAAGGATGACGGTTCATTTTATCATAAACTGACCAAGGCAAGATTTGCCCCTTTTATCATGCCTGAGGATGATAAGGAACAGGAATATCTTATACCTGTGTCACATTGTGCTACAGAGGCTGCGATAGCTGCATTGGCTCTTGCGTATAGAGTTTATGAGAAGTTTGATAAGGACTTTTCAGAAAAGATGCTCGAAGCAGCATTAAAAGGCTGGAAATGGGTGGAGGCAAATCCGAAGTTTAAGCCTTATATACAGCCTGAAGGTGTCAGGACCGGTTATTATGGTGACTGGAATGACAAGGATGAGAGATTCTGGGCTGCATGTGAGCTGTATGCCGCTACTTCGGATACAAAATATAAGGCAGCAGCAGAAAAGATTTATAAAGATGCAAAGAATCCTGAACTCATAAAGAAAGAGATGGAAAACAATCCTTACTTTGAACGCATGAAGAAGTGGAACCCTGATTTTAAGCCGCCTGTAGGACTTAATGTTACACAGTACGGCTGGGCAGATGTAGCCGGTCTGGGGGCATTATGCTGTCTGTTTGAAATTGGCAAAAACGGAAACGGAACAACTGCGGGTGAAGTACTCGGAGAAGAGTTAAAGAAGGATTTCCTTGAAAAAAGCAAGGAAGCATTAAATCTCGTAAAAATCTCGGGATATGGTACAGCTAACGAGCATGACAAGTATGTATGGGGCTCGATACTTACCATCATGAGCAATGCGATGACTATGATCGTTGACTGGAAGCTGACAGGAAATACTGAGATGAGGGATGCTGCACTTAATCAGCTTAATTATGCATTGGGTCTCAACGCTCTTGACATATCCTTCATCACCGGTTTTGGAGAAAGAAGAGTTATGAACCCTCATCACCGTCCTTCAGGTGCTGACGGTATAGAGGAACCTGTGCCCGGCCTTATATCCGGAGGTCCTAACAGCGGTATGAATTATCCGGAGACAAAGGAAAAACTGAAAGGGACTGCTCCTGCAAAATGCTATCTGGATGAACTGCCTTCAGCCGATACCAATGAGATTGCTATTTACTGGAACTCACCTGCAATATTTGTAGCAGCATGTTTTAATGCAATTTGACAGAGAAAGTTATGTATATGTTTACTTACGGAAAGGAATAGAATATGAAAATATATGATATATCCCAAGAAGTATTTAACTGTGCAGTATACCCCGGAGATCCTCAGCCTATACGTGAGGTTAAGCTGAAGATAAGCGAGGGTGCGGTATGCAATCTGACGGCATTTGAAATGTGTGCACATAACGGAACACATGTGGATGCACCTTATCATTTTATAGATGGAGAAGAGACAATAGACAGAGTGCCTTTGGATAAGTTTATCGGATATGCTTATGTGGCAGAGCATGATGGTGATATAACCGCAGAGGTAGCTGAAAGGATATTAAAGGATGCAAAAAACGCAGATGAGCGTGCAAGTGAGAGAATCCTTGTAAAAGGAAATGCTGTAATGACCAAGGAAGGAGCCGAGGTTTTTGCAAAGGGCGGGATAAAACTGTTCGGAAATGAATCCCAGACAGTCGGACCTCTCGATGCTCCCATGGAAGTGCATTTGGTAATGCTTGGTGCAAAGATCGTGCTGCTCGAAGGTATTAGACTTGCCGAAGTACCTGTAGGTGTGTATCTGTTAAATGCCGCACCCATTAACCTGGGCGGTTCAGACGGAGCACCATGCAGGGCAGTGCTTATGGATTTAACCTGACTGATGAGGTGTGTCAAAAACTATGGTTTTGACACATCTTTTTTATTTATCGCAATTTTTTATAAGCAGGTTGATATTATTTAGATAGACAAATGACCAATAAAAATGGTATTCTAAACATAAAGAAATATTATTAAAGCAAAAACAAGGGGTATAGAACATGGGAAATTACGCAAAACTTTGGTTAAACTACTCTTCAAAGAAGAATAATAAGGATTGTGCAGTATTAAAGAAAATAGTATTTAGTGGATCATATGTAGATGATAAAATCCTGGAGAATGCAAAAAAAGAGCTTTCTTTAGGATTGAAAGATATGCTCGGGATAGAGCCTCAGATAATAATATCATCTGACGGTAATACTCAAAGCTGTGCCGCCAAAAGAGAATTGACCAGTGGAAAGGCCATAGCTGACAGTGAAGTATATACAATCTCTATAAAGGATGGAAGCATAGATATCTCAGCGGTCAGCAGCACCGGTATTCTTTATGGTGTGTTTAATTTACTTAGGACTGTAGGCTGCGAAAAGGATGTTGAAAAAGAATATGCTTCAGCCAAGACTTTCAGACCTTCCAATCCTTTAAGAATGCTCAACCATTGGGACAATATGGATGGCAGTATCGAGCGCGGATATTCCGGAAGATCATTTTTCTATGAAAATGACGAGATCATCATAAACAACCGTACAGTGGACTATGCGAGACTTATTGCGTCAGTCGGCATTAACGCTGTAGTAATAAACAATGTAAATGTTAAGCAGGCAGCATCATACATGATAACCGACAGATATTTTGAAAAGCTGGCTCAACTCGGAGAAATATTTGCAGGCTATGGTATAGGGCTATACCTGAGTCTTAACTATGCATCTACTATAGAAATCGGTGGCATGGACAGCGCAGACCCGCTGGACGAAGGTGTAAAGGCCTGGTGGAAGGAAAAGATGGCAGAGGTATTTGCCAAGATACCTACACTCAAAGGCTTCCTGGTAAAGGCTGACTCTGAGGGACGCCCCGGACCTTTCACTTATGGCAGGACTCAGGCTGACGGTGCAAATATGCTTGCTGATATCGCCAAAGAACATGGTGCCATCATTATCTGGAGATGCTTTGTTTATAACTGCCGTCAGGACTGGCGTGATAAAAAAACCGACCGTGCTAGAGCCGGATATGATAACTTCAAGCCTATGGATGGTGACTACCATGATAATGTCATCCTGCAGATAAAGAACGGACCGATGGATTTCCAGATAAGGGAGCCGATATCACCTCTGTTTGGCGGACTTACCAAAACAAATCAGATGCTTGAAGTACAGATAGCACAGGAGTACACCGGACAGCAGATAGATGTATGTTATCTTATCCCTATGTTTAAGGAAATTCTTGGATTTAAGACATATGCCAAGTCAGGAAAGGATATCGGAAACGGGGATGATACCGTTGCAGATATCATCAGCGGAAAGACCTTTGACAGCCGTTTTTCAGGGATAGCAGCCGTCACCAATACAGGAAATGATTTCAACTGGACAGGTGATTATCTGGCAGGAGCCAACCTTTTCGGATTCGGCAGACTTGCATTTGATACGAAACTTGAGAGTGGCGAGATAGCGGAAGAGTTTATCAGGATGACCATCTCAAATGAAGACGGTGTGGTTGATACCATAAAAGAAATACTCCTGCCTTCAAGAGCTATCTATGAGAAATACACCTGTCCGCTGGGTATCGGCTGGATGGTAAAGCCGGCTACTCACTACGGATGCAGTGTGGACGGATATGAGTATGACAGATGGGGCACGTACCACAGAGCCGATCATCTGGGACT
>JAEEGK010022867.1_pt1 | contig 13086 bp, 8 predicted proteins | sample 8958771 | NCBI WGS metagenome assembly JAEEGK01 (sample SAMN16246547, study PRJNA631951) | gut metagenome | biome: gut microbiome; feature: rumen; material: SC-attached | host: Bos | place: Iran: Karaj | collected 2018-10 | reverse complement strand
TTCTCTGTTCCAATAGGAATAATCCTCATAAATATAGGTGATACCCGTCTTTTTCTGGGTAATTTCGATGATGTTGTAACGTGTTTTAGCCATAAATGCACTTTATTGGGTGCAAATATAACCATATAAATTCAAATATTCTCAAATGAAAGCTATTGAATAACAAATATTTATAGATATTTAACCATATTTTCATGGTTATATTCGGGATTTAGGGTATATAAGACTATCCATGTCTTATATAACTTATTGATTTTCAGCAGAATTATATTCCATAGTAGTCATAATTCGCCACGATTATTCAAAAAAGAACTTCCCAAACGGATCACCAAGAATAATCGGCAAGTAATTGATTATCAATCGCTTGCCGATTTTCTCTTACACTCGCTGACGAAGGTGTTCTATAGGGTCAGCGGATTTTCAGCGCGATAACTTAGTATTGATGACAAATTTGCAAACAGCCTTCTGGCCATGCTTGTCTGTGACGTTGACGATATAGACGCCAGCGGGCAATTGGTTGATGCTGATTTCAGCATAGCCTCCGAATAGCTGGATGGTCGTATTCATAAACGTTTGTCCTGCCAGATTCACAATCTTAATCTGCAAGTCATCAGCGAGTGTACTGCTGATCACGAGGCTGCCCTTATGATAGATGATGCTGATATCCTTAGCAGCATCAGTCATGAGATCGCGGATACCTGTTTCATGAGGCTGGCTCACAGCGGTCAGATAGCTGCTGGTGATGTTAGCTTTGGCGATGGTGGGGATGTTCATCACGAAGACGTCAGAAGCACCGTCAGGATAACGGCCCACCGTCTGATCCCCCTGATGCTCTGTATAGGTAAGCAGGTCGCTCCACGACTCGTCAGCAGCGGTAAGCATGACGATGCCTCCTTCGGCAGCAAGTTTGAAGTCAGCATGCAGTTGGATTGTCGGTTCCAGTTTGTCACACCATACGATCAGATAACCGTGGGCAGGAATGACGGTGGCAGCTTGAGTATCGCCTTTGGTGATCCGGTATTTCTTAGGATTTGATTCCTTGTCGGTCAGATACATACCCTCCACATCGACGGGCGCATTGGTAGTGTTATAAAGTTCCACCCAGTCGTCGCGCTTGAAGTATTCGTTGACATAGATGCCGTTGGAGGCGCTAACCTCGTTGATTCGGACGGGCATGATGCCCTGGGCCGTCTGTTCTTCATCCGACATGGGCTTAAAGCAAGCCACGAATATCTGTTTGCCGCTATCGGCTGTGATATTGAGAACAGAATCGGTCGATACCAACTCATCGGCAGCGGATCCGATGGAGGTCAGCAGTTCAGCCGTCCAAAACTGGTCACTGGACGTATAGCTGTTGTTATGGATTTCAACGGCGATGGTGTTATTGCCACCCTTGAACAGCGAGGGTGGCAGTTCGATAGTGCCTGTCATGGGCGTGTTTTCAGCATAGCTTGAGGAGAATGTGTTGAAGGTAATGTCACCATCGGGCATATTAAAACGTCCGGCTTCCTGCCCATTGACATAAACGACAAAGCCATCATCCACCTGATAGTTCAACAAGAAGGCATCGCTGCGCAAAGGTGTGGCACTGAGGTTGATGGACTTGCGGAAATAGGTGGTGGGATTCTTTCTGTTGGCATCGGAGCCATAGCTGACAGTGGTCTTCACGCCTATCATTTTATAACCTAAGGGAGCCTGACCGGAAGACCAGCCAGAGTCATTATAACTGTCTGATTTCCAATTGGACGCAAGAGCACCTCCGTCATAATATTTCCAAGTATCATTCATATTGAAGAGTTCGTTGGTGGCGCTGGAGCCTTTCTTCCATCCTGCGAAGGTGTAGCCTGCAGGAGCTTTGGCCTCAATGGTGACTGGTTCGAATAGTTCTCCGTCGAACGCAGCATAGGGCACCTGAAGTCCATTGATATAAAGGTTGGCCTCATCTATATCGGCAGCAAGAGCGACGTTTAGCTTCTTAACATTTGTGAGATTCATCGGCTTATACTGCTGAAGCATGTTGTTCATAGTAGTCAGTAGTGTCCTCAGTTGGGTCTTGATGGTATTGGAGGAATTGTCGGGCAGATAGCCGTCGAGTTCTGACATCGGACGCATAAAATCTGCCAGTTCGTCAACAATGGCCGTGGCACGCTGCTTCTCAAAAACACTGCCACCTACGATACAGAAAGTGTCGATGAACTTCTTTCGGTATTCGTCGTGCTTGAGCAGATTCAAGAACAGGCTGATCATTGCAATCCCCTCAAAGTTGTCGAGTACCTGTCCCAGATTGCTTGACCTTTTGCGACCATAAAATGCATAATCGAGGTCGAAGAGGACAAAGCGATAGCGACCGTTGTCCTGACTGCGATAGGCCTTGACATTGTTGTTTGGCCAGTCATCGTGGCCAAGAAACAGCTCTACAGCCATATAGTTGGTAAACTCGTCGATATCGAGCAACGTTTTCACCTCATCATAGACGCCTGGGTCATTAATGCGGGTGGAAAGTTCGCAGAGTTGCTCAAAGACATCTTCTGTACCATTCTTGAACTCTTCGTTCTCAAACATATCAATTTCATCGTCGTCATAACCGAAATTGGCATAGACAAACTTGTCGTTGTTGGGCTCCCGTAGGTTTACAACACCACGGAACTTACCATTGATGTATTCTATGACCTGCACTGTACTCTGCAAATCAACGTCGATACCTGAGCGCTGGACGATGGTGGTGAGGGCTGGATCCATGAAACGGGCATGGCTACGCCAAACATCATTACCGCCATTGCGAAGTAGAATGACCTTACTGCGAATATAAGGCTTCTGTGGGAAGAAGGAATAGTCGAAACGGTTCTGCCCGTCAAAAACTTTGTTTGACTTTAGTTTCATCGAACGGGGGTCAATTTGCCGTGTCCATCCACCAGAGACACTGATGTTAACATCCTGGTTGAAGAGCATCCCCTCCGATGGACTGATATAGCTGAAGTTCACGGGGCGTTCCCAGTCCATATTCCAGTTTACAGCATCATTGCGGCCATTACCGGATTTCCCGTTTTTACCTTCTACGTCTATACCCCACATCGGGTCGGTGAAGTATTTCTCATTGCCGACGATGGAAACAACAGGAACAGTATAGTTGTCGTTGGTCTTAATATAGCTTCGGGTAACGGGAACACTTGGAAGATAGCCGTCTTGGAACAGACGGAACACAAAGTTGGTGGTCTTATTAATGGTGAACACACCATCTTCGCTTTTCTTGCTGGCTGTATTGTCGGAAACGGTAGGCACGCTGGCATCGGTGGTGTACATCAGGGTCGTGCCCTCGGGTATCTCCACCTTTATGCAGAGAGAGCTCTTGAAAATTTGGCTGCCCTGATCGACAACAGGTTGAGGCAGACGGTTGCTGGCAAAAATGGCTGTGGCATTCGAGGCACCAGGTGTTGCCATTGCCGTCCAACCCCATTCGTCACCACCATCGGTTTTACGGGCATAGGATGTGCGACTCAATGCTTCTGGGTAATCCTGACTTGTCACGAGTTGGCCGTTCTTGTCACTCAGGTAAATGGTACCACCGTCACAGTCAAGTTTGAAGGGGGCCTGGTTGCTCTTGATATTGTCAGAACCCAACCACACCACTAAAAATCCCTTTGCAGGCACCTTCCCAATGTTGCTGGGCATTTTCCACCGTTTGAGATTTTCAGCATCATTGCTCAAGTACATGCCACTCAGGTTGATTTCCTGATCGTCAGGATTATATAATTCAATCCAGCTGTCGAAGTTGGTGGCGGGACTCATCACTTCGCCCGCATTGGAGGCCATCAGTTCATTAATGACCAATATGACAGATATTAACGTTGACCACATAGTGAATTCATTAATAGGTTGCAAAGTTACAAAAAAATCTTGTAATAAGAAAGCGATTTGGGAAGATTAACGCAATTCGGTCTGAAACAAAAGCAAAGAGGGGAAGAATGAGGAAGTTCAAATTGTTCTTCTTAACAAATGTATAGTACTTATCTACAACCTCCTTATAACAAAGATTTTTGTTACAGGTACTTTTGGAAGAATCGCAACACACGTTCCTGGGCTTTGAGGGGACAGCTGTGGGGTATGTCCCAGAGTTCTGTCTCGAGATTGTCGCCTGCACCCTGACTCTTCCAGACATCGTGCATAATGGCGAAGGCCTTCTGCGCACCAGCCACAGGAAAGAGTTTGTCCTGAGAGCCGTTGATGAAGAGCATCGGTTTGGGACAGGCGATGCTGGCGATGTGAGGATAGTCGAGCCAACGGCGCAAACCTGGCAGACAGTTGGCAAAGCCGCCATTCTCCGTACGGCTATAATGCAAAGTAAGTTGTTCGTCGGTGGTCACCATCCAACAGACGGCTGCCCCAGCCTTGATACGGTCGGAGAGCGCAGAGAGCATCCAGGTGCGATAGGCACCCATCGACCAGCCCGTACAGCCGATGCGCTTCGGATCCACCTCAGGCAGGGAGGCGAGATAGTCGGTGGCACGGAGGTCGTCGTAGGTCATATAGGCGGAGAGGTCGATGCCGTACATCATCATATTGCCGGCAATCATATCGTATTTGTCTCGACGAGGTCCTTCCTTCTGACCCCGTTCGCCCCACATAGGGGCATCGAAGGAGAAGACTACAAAGCCGTGCTGGGCGAGGTAGTCGCCGAAAAATTGTCCCTCGTAGTTCTGAACCCAGGCCTCAGCATCGTTGATGACGACGGAATCCTCACAGGCCAAGGGACGGATGACCTTCTCCTTGCCGATGAAGAGATGGGCACCGTGGTCGTGCAGCACATTCACGGCAGGGAAGGGACCTTTGCCGTCGGGAATAAGCAAATAAGCAGGAACGGTGTAGTAACGGGAGAGGCAGATCTCGAGTTTACGGGCCTTGTAGCCCTCGCGCTGCTCTTCATAGAGAACCTTTGCCTCAAAACCGTTGACGGGTGCCGGCGGTGGGGTAAGCATACAGTCGAATACCTTTTCACGAGCAGCCCGTTTCCAGGCGTCGAAATCGCGGATGTCGCTATTTCCCCAAGCCAAAGGATAGGTCAGATCGGCGATGAGCGAGTCGGCATAGACCGGCAGATTGCGTGTGTACTCATATTTCTCACGCCCCTGTGGCTGGGCGCTGACGCAACAGAGCATCAGCAGAAGGGTCAGGTAGTGTCTGGTCGTCTGCATATCGTTATTCTTTGAGGTTGTCTTCTTGCTTCGGCGCTTCCGGACGAACCCAGAAGTCCCAATGGTTCACCACCTCCTTACCGATACTGACAGTGAGGGTGAGTTTCGAGGGCTTGTTGATGCTGTCGAGGGGACAGACGACAGTACCGATGACGCAGTTCTTACCCATCGGGATGCTGTCGGAAGAGAGGGCACCACCCGTGATGACACGCTCTCCCTCTGTGATGAAATAGGCCTTGCGGATGGGAGAGATATTGCCATAGAGAGCGTTATAGACTTCGACAGGCACCTGAAGTGTATCGGTAGTGGTATAGTCGGACTTCGGGAATCGTGCCAAAGGTATCAAGGGTGAGCAGAATTCACACCAGTCTTTGGCAGGGAAGCGACTACATTCATCGAGCGACGGCAACAGGAATCCCATATCGTCCTTCGAAAGCAGGTTACACTCGATCTGCTGTTTATAGCAGGACATCGGTTCCTCCTGATTCTGCCCACAAGTAATCATCGGACAGTTCCAACCGTCGCCGGCATTCATCATTACCAGTGAAGGATGATGGCCGTAAGTGTCTGAGATACTTTTCTGTTCCTCTGGCGTCATCGTCCCTTCGAGAAGGAGATAGACACCCAGTTTGTCGGCAGCGGCAAAGGCAGCATCGGGAGGACAATAGGTGCGGAAACGCACGTGGTTCAGACCGTAAGCTTTCACTTTTGTGAAGATATCAGTCCACGAGCTTTCGTCAGCAGGCGGATAGGCCGTCTTGGGGAAGAAACCATTTTCCAATGTGCCTCGCAACCAGAGCGGACGCCCGTTAATAGACAACTGTTTATCCACCGACTTCACCATCCGCAGGCCGAAAGTCGTCTCATAGTAATCATCACCCACCCTGATACCCATCCGATAGAGTTTCGGACTGAATTCATCCCATAAGGCGAAACCTGTCCCGATAGGGATGCGCAGGTCCATCTTACGGCTGACGACATCCTCCGTAGTCTTAAAAGCGACCTCTTCTTTCTTATCATCCGGCACAATGATGATCACCATATCCTCAAAATACCCCACTGGATGGTGTTCGCAGTCGATCCATACCGTCATTTGCAGGAAACCGTCCACAGGATCAGGGTTGATTTTGACTTTCTTAATGCTCATCTCCCGGGGCTGGGTGAGGAGTTCCATCCGTCCAGAGATCCCGCTACAGTCGCTGTTGTTCACACAGACGGCGATGGTGTTGCGATAGCCCGCCACAAGATGCTGTGTCACATCATACTGATGGGGCGTAAAACGTGAGGTCTGATGACCGATTTCCTTGCCGTTGACATAGACGGTGGTCTCGGCGTGAGGGCGTTCGAGGAAGAGTGTCACACGCTTTTTTCTCCAGTCACGGGGGATATAGACACCCTTTCGATACCAAGCTTTACCCACAAAATGGCTGCCGCCTTTCCCATTCGACTGGAGCGAGCCTGGCAGCATCACGTAGTCGTCGTAATGCGTCGAGTCGTTGAGGGAGAGATCCCAGGAACCATCCAGACCGAGGACATCCTGGGCGGAGGTGGTGACAACTGAGAATAGAGAAGTAATCAGTGTCAGCAGACAGATGAAACGCAATTTTCTCATTGGACGATGATAATTTACATCGCAAAGGTACGAAAAATCTGTGATAATCTGTGTAATCTGTGGCTTTTTTTGTACCTTTGCCACCAAAAAAGGGGAATATGAAGAAAAATTATCTATGTATGATTGCCGTTGTCCTCATCATCAGCGGCGTAATGACAGCCTACCGTTGTTCCAACGACCAAAAACAGACCGCAGTGTCTCCCACTGATGACAGCAGCCAGTTTACAAACATCACCGATGTGGTGCCAGACGCTATCCTCGAGATCCGCTATTACGGCACCTATAATTTCGTGGGCACGCGCGTGGACGGTTATCTGCAACCCACCGCCCTGCTGACGAAACAGGCAGCCCAAGCCCTCCGTGCCGTCAGCGACGATGTGAAGGCGCAAGGCTATCGGTTGAAGATCTATGACGCCTACCGTCCGCAGATGGGTGTAGACCACTTTGTGCGCTGGGCGGAAGACATCCCCGACACGCTGATGAAGACATACTTCTATCCCGATCTTGACAAAAGCGTACTCTTCGAACAAGAATACATCTATGAGAAAAGCGGCCACACACGCGGCTCCACCGTCGATCTCACCCTCTTCGATATGACTACGGAGAAGGAACTCGATATGGGCGGTACTTTCGACTGGTTCGGTCCAGAGAGCCATCCGGACTTCTGCGGCAATCCCGAGACGGGTGAATATACGGGCGACAACAGCAAGAGTCCCGCAGGCCGCAGCATCACAGCACAGCAGTTCGCCAACCGTATGATCCTGCGTCAGGCAATGCTCCGTCACGGATTCAAGGCCCTCGACAGCGAATGGTGGCACTTCACCCTCAAAGACGAGCCCTTCCCTGACACCTACTTCACCTTCCCCGTGAAACAACTCTAAAGGGACACAAACGAAAATCAGCAAGCTACCGTGTCGTAACTTGCTGATTTCTTTGATAGTAGCGGGAGCCGGGATTGAACCGGCGACCTCATGATTATGAATCATGCGCTCTAACCAGCTGAGCTATCCCGCCATCATCTGTTTTGTTAAGCGGGTGCAAAGGTACTACTTTTTCCGGAACTAACAAAATTTTTCGAGAAATATTTTGTATTTCCGCAGAAAATTCGTACTTTTGTGCCGAAATAAACGATCGAAAACAACAACAAGTACTTACCGGAAGCGTATGGGAAAGCAACGAATCGACATCGAATACCCCCTGACGACGAAGTCTCACAACATCGTGTGGGAGCAGATCAGCAGTGCCCACGGGCTGGAACGCTGGCTGGCAGACCACGTGGAAGAGCGTGACGGCGAGTTCATCTTCACCTGGGGAGAACCCTGGACGGAACAGGATGTGCGCAAGGCACAGTTGATAGAGTATGTGAAGTACGACCACATCCGTCTGAAATGGGAGGATGACGAGGTCGAGGGCGACGAAGACAGTTACTGGGAGATGCGCATCGGGAAGAGCGAGCTGACGAACCACCTGACCCTGCTGATCACCGACTTCGCCGAAGATGACGATGCCGACGGCCTGAGGATCTTATGGGAGAGCAACCTCGACAGGCTGCACCGTGCCAGCGGACTGTAATTAATTGAGAATTGAGAATTGAGAATTAAGAAACTCTACATATTTATTATTAAGCAGTTCGGGCTGCTGTTCTTTGGTACGTTCTTCATCTGCCAGTTTGTGCTGATGATGCAGTTCCTGTGGCGCTATGTCGATGAACTGATTGGCAAGGGACTGTCGCTCGAAATCATGGCGCAGTTCTTCTGGTACATGGGACTGATGCTGATGCCGCAGGCTTTCCCTCTGGCCATTTTGCTCTCGTCGCTGATTGCCTTCGGCAACCTGGGTGAGAGTTCGGAGCTGACAGCCATCAAGGCAGCGGGAATCTCACTGATGCAGACATTCCGTCCGTTGATCGTCATCGTCCTGTTGATTTCGTGCATCTCCTACTATTTCCAGGACGTGATCGGTCCGAAGGCCAACCTGTCGTTCTACCAACTGCTTGTCTCTGTGAAGCACAAGAGTCCGGAACTTGAGATTCCTGAAGGTGTGTTCTACGACGGTCTGCCCGGCTCGAACATCTATGTACAGAAAAAAGACTTGACGACGGGTAAGCTCTATGGCATCATGATCTACCGTCAGACTGGCAGTTACGAAGACCAGGCCATCATTCTCGCCGACTCCGGCATGATGCAGACGACGGAAGAGAAGAAACACTTGGTGCTGACACTCTATAGCGGCGAGTGGTTTGAGAACATGCGTTCGCAGGATCTCGCCAACAGTGCCAATATTCCCTATCGTCGTGAGACCTTCTCGACAAAGCGCATCGTGCTCGACTTCGACAGTGGCCTGAATCTGGCAGATATGGCCGATGTGGCAGGCGATGCCCGTATGAAGCCACTGACCAAACTACTGCATGACATCGACTCCATCAAAGAACATAACGACAGCGTGGGTTATTCGTTCTACACAGAAGCCAAACGCTACGGTTTGCGTCTGCCAACGGTAAGCGCCGAAGACTCGGTGAAGATCATGAAGCAGTTGGCTACCGACAAGACAACCTTCGACAGCATCTACGAGCGACAGTCGCCTATCGACCGTCAAAGTGCCGTAAAGAGTGCCTTAGCCAGTGTGCAGTCGGTGAAGATGGACGTGGAGATGAAGGCAGATTACGCCCGCAGCCTGCACCGATACTATCATCACCACCAGCTGGAGGCTATCAAGAAGTTCACCCTGTCGCTTTCGTGCCTGATTTTCTTCTTCATTGGTGCACCGCTGGGAGCCATCATCCGAAAGGGTGGTCTCGGCGTGCCCGTCATCGTGTCGGTGCTGGTGTTCATCATTTATTACATCTTCGACAACACAGGTTTCAGAATGGCCCGCGAAGGACAATGGACCGTCGGCTTCGGCATGACCATCTCTACGTGGACACTTGCCCCCGTCGCCGCCTTCTTCACTTATAAGGCCAATAAGGACTCGGTGGTGTTCAATATCGACCTGTACAAACAGATCGTCAGCCGTATTTTGGGTCTGCGCACCAAGCGTAACATCACCCGCAAGGAGGTCATCATCGAAGATCCGAAATACCTGCTTGATGCCGAGATGCTTAAGAATATCAGTATCGCCATCGAGCGCTACGGCGAGGAGCACCATCTGCTGCGCTGGCCGAATCCCATCAAGGTCTTCTTCCACTCTGGCGACGACCACGACATTGAATCCATCAACAATGTGCTCGAAACGGCCATCGAGGATCTCTCGTACACGAGGAACAACTACGTGCTGATGAAGCTCAACCAGTTCCCCGTCATTGCCACCCATGCCCACACGCGTCCCTTCCAGCGCAAATGGCTGAACGCGATCACGGGACTCTTCCTGCCTACGGGACTGTTTTTCTATATCCGCATGATTCGCTTCCGCATCCGTCTCTATCGTGACCTGCAGCACATCATCCGCGTCAACAACAAGCTCATCCCCCGTGTCGTCGAACTGGGTGACTTGCAAGCCGAGAAAAGCAATACATAATATATATAAATAAGGTATAAGAATGGAACAACTGAAATTAAATACGATTGAGGAGGCGCTGACAGACTTCCGGGAAGGTAAGTTCGTCATTGTCGTTGACGATGAAGACCGCGAGAACGAAGGCGACCTGATATGTGCCGCCGAGATGATAACCCCCGAGATGGTCAACTTTATGCTGATCCACGCCCGCGGTGTGCTCTGCGCCCCCATCACGCTCAACCGCTGCAAGGAACTCGACCTGCCCCATCAGGTGCAGGACAACACCTCGGTGCTGGGCACACCCTTCACCGTCACCGTCGACAAACTCGAAGGCTGTACCACCGGTGTCTCTGCCCACGACCGTGCGGAGACCATCAAGGCACTCGCCGACCCATCTTCAAGACCAGAGACCTTCGGACGTCCGGGACATATCTGCCCGCTCTATGCCCAGGACAACGGCGTGCTGCGTCGCAGCGGACATACCGAAGCCGCCATCGACCTCTGCCGCATGGCAGGCCTCTACCCTGCCGGCGCCCTGATGGAAATCATGAACGAAGACGGCACGATGGCCCGTCTGCCGGAACTGATGGCCTTCGCCAAACAATGGAACATGAGAATCATCAGCATCAAGGATATGATCGCCTACCGCCTCAGGAAAGAGTCGCTGATAGAAGTCGGCGAGGAAGTGGATATGCCTACGGACTACGGTCACTTCCGGCTGGTGCCCTTCCGTCAGAAGAGCAACGGCCTGGAACACCTGGCACTCATCAAGGGTGAATGGCGCGAAGACGAGCCTGTGCTGGTGCGTGTGCATTCCTCATGTATGACGGGCGACATCCTCGGCTCGAAGCGCTGCGACTGTGGCGAACAGCTGCACAAGGCGATGCAGGCCATCGAGCAGGAAGGCAAGGGCGTGGTGATCTATATGCAACAGGAGGGCCGAGGCATCGGACTGATGAACAAGATCGCCGCCTATAAGCTGCAGGAAGAGGGTCTGGACACCGTCGATGCCAACGTACACTTAGGCTTCAAGCCCGATGAGCGTGACTACGGTTGTGGGGCCCAGATGCTGCGACACTTAGGCGTGCACAAGATGCGATTGTTGACAAACAACCCCGTGAAGCGCGTCGGACTCGAGGCCTACGGGCTGGAGATCGTCGAGAACGTGCCCATCGAGGTGACGCCCAACCCCTACAACCTGCGCTATCTCGAAACGAAAAAGAACCGTATGGGGCATACACTTCATCTGAAGTAAAAAGTGAAAAGAAAAGAGCGAAAAGTGAAAAAAGTATAGTCTTTAACTCCTTTTAACTCCTTTAACTCCTTTAACTCCCCAAAAATTGGTACTTTTGCATCCAAATTTAGAAACCAAATGGCAAAACTATCCAATCGATTACAGCGTCTGGCACCTTCTGCCACGCTGGCAATGTCGCAGAAGAGCTCTGAGATGAAGGCTCAGGGTATCGACGTTATCAACATGAGCGTCGGCGAACCTGACTTCAACACCCCCGACCATATCAAGCAAGAGGCCAAGATAGCCATCGACGAGAACTACTCCAAGTACTCGCCCGTTCCCGGCTACCCCTTCCTGCGTCAGGCCATCGCCCGTAAGCTGGAGCGTGAGAACCACCTGCACTACTCTCCCGACGAGATCCTCGTGTCGAACGGTGCCAAGCAGAGCGTCTGCAACACGGTGATGGCGCTGGTGGACGATGGTGAGGAAGTGATCATCCCCGCTCCCTACTGGGTGAGCTACCCGCAGATGGTACTCCTGGCAGGCGGCAAGCCCGTATTCGTGGAGGCCGGCTTCGAGCAGAACTTCAAGATGACCGCCGAGCAGTTGGAGGCCGCTATCACGCCGAAGACCCGCATGCTCATCCTCTGTTCGCCCAGCAACCCGACGGGCAGCGTGTACAGCAAAGAGGAACTGAAGGCGCTGGCTGACGTCATCCTCAAGCACGAAGACCTGTTCGTGCTGGCAGACGAGATCTACGAACACATTAATTATATTGGTAAGCACGAGTCGATTGCGCAGTTCCCCGGCATGAAGGAGCGCGCCATCATCGTCAACGGTGTGTCGAAGGCATACGCTATGACCGGCTGGCGCATCGGATACATCGCCGCACCGGAGTGGATCGTCAAAGGCTGCAACAAGCTGCAGGGACAGTACACCAGTGGTCCGTGCAGCGTCAGTCAGAAGGCAGCAGAGTTTGCCTACACGAGCGACCAGCAATGTGTGGAAGATATGCGGAAGGCTTTCGAGCGCCGCAGGGATCTGATTGTGAAACTGGCCAAGGACATTCCCGGTCTGGAGGTGAACGTGCCCGAGGGTGCCTTCTACCTCTTCCCCAAGTGCTCCAGTTTCTATGGCAAGAGCGATGGTGAGACAACCATCAACAACTCTACTGACTTTGCGATGTATTTGCTCGAAAAGGGGCATGTGGCCACCGTCGGAGGCGACGCTTTCGGCGACCCGGAATGTTTCCGCATGAGTTACGCAACAAGTGACGAAAATATCATCGAAGCAATGAAACGAATCAAGGAGATAGTGGCGAAATTGAAATAAATCGAAAAATTCGTAGTTAAAAGATATTAATTCGTCTTCTATACCACTTTTAATTGTTATCTTTGCGAGGTGATTTGAAATTGACTATATTTAAACATTCATTTTTAATAACTAAAAAAATTAAAATCATTCAATTATGGCAACAACAACAAAGGCTGCAGCCCCAGCTAAAAAATCGGGCTTCCAAGGTGTTAAAGCTGCATGGATTATCCTCGTGATTTGCGCTC
>JAEEGK010022865.1_pt1 | contig 13088 bp, 8 predicted proteins | sample 8958771 | NCBI WGS metagenome assembly JAEEGK01 (sample SAMN16246547, study PRJNA631951) | gut metagenome | biome: gut microbiome; feature: rumen; material: SC-attached | host: Bos | place: Iran: Karaj | collected 2018-10 | reverse complement strand
TCCAAGAAGGTGGGGAAGTTGAAGGCAACGCTCGTGTCTCCATCGGGTCCGGTGATGCACATGAAGAGCGAGTCGCGGGAGTAGTCCATATCACTGGCTTGGACATGGAATGCAGCAAGTGCAATTGTGATGATGAGAAGCAGTTTTTTCATGACGGATGCAGTTTTATTGATTACTATTATGGGTAAAAATACAATTAATGTGGTCAAGAACTGATTTTCTGTTATTCTTTGGAGTTGTTCTTTGGTTATTTTAAATGGTTTAACATTCTAATTTTGACACGTGTCGTGAAAAATTCCACATTGCAAATATAGGCTTCTCTATATTCGTCCAAACTGCAATCCGAACTTTTGTCCTTTTATCTAATTGCAACTAAAATTAAATCAAATAGTTATAGTATAATTCATCCGAACTATTATGTGGTAAAATCTGATTTTTTAGTAAAAAAACTTGGCAGGATGGTTATTGCTTGTTATCTTGCCCAATCATCTTGTGAACCTTTGTTCGGGTTTTATCGAGCACACTTACGCTGATGCCAAGTAGCGTGGATTCGGCCAAACGCGATAGCTTCAAACGCGACAACATGCAAACGCGTAATTCCATTTCATCCATTTCTGGGTATTTCAACTTAAGGGTTTCCAATAATCCAGGATATAATGCGACAAGCACTTCTCTTATGGCGTCCCAATGATCACCAGTGCCAAATACCTCTTTCTCCAAATCTTTGAGAGCTATCTTGTCTTTCGGAGTCTTCAAACAATAGTCAAGTTTCTGCATAGCCTTAAGCCTAGCATAAAGCAAGTCTGACAATTGTTGCGTCGTATCAAGGACCTTCTTTTCGTGTGCTATGTTGCTCTCAACCAAGGCCTTGTTTTGCTCCATAAAGTGGAAAAGGTTTGCATTGGCTTCGGCTTCTCTCTTGTTTCTTTGCGAAGTACGATACATAAACCAGGTCACTACACATAGTAACAATACGATACTTATGGCGATAATGCGCTGTTTTCGGGCTATTTGTTGGTTCATCGTGTTTTGCAGGCTCTCATAATCATATTTTCGTTGGATGCCGTAAACGTTGGTTTGTTCGCGCTCGTCCCTCACTCTGTTAAGCCATTTTATATAGAGTTTCCAATAATATAGAGCCATAGAATCCTCATTTTGAATCTCAGCAAATTTAGATAGAGATTCGTATGCCGAAACTCTTGTTTGAGCTTTTACATTAGTTTTGGGCAAGAGAGTATTGACTAGCTCATAATGCAAGGCGGCAGAATCCTCTTCTTGCGCTACAACAAATACATCAGCTATATTCAAATTGAACAACAATAGTTCAGTATCGTCAAGATTTGATTCTATTCCAATCTGTCCAAGACAAGCTATAGCTCGGTCGTATTCCTCTTGCAGACGGAATAGTACAGCATAGTTATTCAATGCTTTTCGCTTTATTTTATCATCATGACTTTTTTGGGCAAATACCAAACTCTGTTTTAAGCTAATTTCTGCATTTTCATATTCACCAAGAACCAAATAGCATACTGCTAGCATATTCAGCGATAAAGCCCTTTCGGAATAGTAATTGCCAAAGTTGTGTTCAGAATTGTTTATAATAACAAGGGCATCCTTATACATACCGTCATTGAGTAACATTTTTCCCATCCAATACTGCGCCTGAGCCACAGCAAGGCTATCCTTAGCAAGTTCTCCATAATGCTCCGCATCCTTAAAAGACCTCATGGCCTCCTCCTTTTCGTTATAGTGCTGCTGCACGAAGCCGCTGTAGAGCGCGGCATGGGTGGCCTTGGCAAATTGTTTCTTTTTTGCGAAATACTCTGCGGCGCGTTCAAGGTCTGGGCTGGTGGAGAGAGTGGTGTGCTCGTCAAAGAAATCGTCGTCCATCACGGGCGAAATGGCGTTTCCGTGGTCACCAAACAAGGCCTCGGCCTGCAACAGCGCCATGTCCATGCGCTCCCGCTCGCTGAAATAGACAGGCATGCGCAACACACTGTCGATCAGACGGGTGGTGCTGTCAGGCAAGGTGTCGGCAAGATGCTCCGCACGGTCCACCATGCGCCGCGCCTCACGCGTGGGCGCGTGGCAGGCGGCACAAAACAGCAACAACAGAAACACAATATGTATCCTATGCTTTCCCATCCTTGTTTCAACCCGCAAATTTAAGAAAAAAGTATTACCTTTGCGCCGTCATGTCGAAGAAAAACAAAACCGATTACCCAAGCGGGAGCCGCACGAGTTGGAAGGTGGTCATCACCTATCTATTCGTCCTGGCCCTTTGTGCGGCTTTGTTCTACTATATCTTCAACCTGCGAAAGACCATCGAAAGCCAACGCTCCAACATCAACACGCAACACGATGCGCTCAACTGGGTCAACCAGTTCACCAAAAACGTACACGGCGCACAAAACGCGGCCAACCTCTATGCCTTCACCGAACAAGTGAAATACAAACGCGAGTTCAACGCCTACCGCGACGACATCAAGACCCAGACCGACTCGCTCATGAAATACGAAATCAGTGAAGACAACAAGATGATGGTCAGCGAAATCGAGAAACTAATCAACAGCAAGGGCCGACTCAGCAACGAGCTGTCGCGCCAGTTCCACGACTTCAACCCCCTTGCCGAGTTCGACCGCACCATCGACGACTACATCCCACCCCAACCCGAAGAAGAACTCGTGGTCACCACCGTTTCGAAAGACACGGTCATCCACGTCCCGAAAACCGAGAAGAAAGGCTTTTGGAGCCGCGTGGGCAACGTCTTCAGCCCCGACAAAGAGGAAGACAGCGTCGTCCACATCTCCATCGAACGCACCGACACACTCCGAATCCAACACCAAGGCCAAGACTCAGTCAACATCCTGGCCAACCTACGCGTGCTCTCCGACAGAGCCAAGACCGAATACTGGAAAAAAATCAAGGATTACGAGAAAAAGACCCAGGAACTGGTCAAGGCCGATAACCAACTCTCCGAGCAAATCTCCTCCCTGCTGATACGCCTCAACCAGGAAATCCTTGACTCCACCGTCGCTGAAATCGAGAAAAGCGAGCTCATCATCCAAGAAAACACCCGTACCTCCATCCTCATAGGAGCCGCAACTTTCATCCTCATCATCATCTTCATCATCTTGATTATCAGCGATGTCAACAAAGGCTACCGTGCCCGCCGCGCCGCCGAGGAAGCCAAGAGGAAGACCGAGGAAATCATGGAAAGCCGCCACAAGCTGCTGCTCTCCGTCTCACACGACATCAAGGCGCCGCTGACCTCCATTATGGGTCATGTGGAACTCATGGACAAGAACAACAACGAAAAGGAAATCGTTTCGATACAGCAGTCGGCCGACCACATCCTCAACCTGCTCAACAACCTCCTGGAATACTCCAGCCTCGAACAAGGCAAGCTGCAAGTCAGCAACGAGAACTTCGACATCGGACAACTCTGTGCCGAAATCTCCGAGATGTTTGCCCCCATCGCACGACACAAGAACCTGGAATTCCAATTCGAGAACAACATCGAGCCCAACACCCTACTCAACTCCGACAAACTGAAAATCAGGCAAATACTCACTAACCTCATCTCAAACGGCATCAAATACACCTTGGAAGGCAGCGTCAGCTTCAAGGCGAGATTGGGGCGCAGTCTGGTCGTCTTCGACATCATCGACACCGGCGTGGGCATCCCCGAGGACAAGCTGGAAGAGGTGTTCAAGCCTTTTGTACGCATCGAGACCTACAACCAGTTTGCCGAGGGCAGCGGCTACGGCATGTCGGTCGTCAAAGGTCTCGTCGACCTCCTTGGAGGTGAGATCCACACCGAATCGGAGGTGGGCAAAGGCTCGCATTTCGAGGTCAGGATCCCAGTGGAAGTCCTGGAGCAACAAGTTGAAGACAAGGGCGAAGACACTGACAGCAGAAAGAGCCTCAACATCTTAGTCATCGACGACGACAACACCCTGCTGTCCGTCATCGACAATATGCTGCACCGTCTCGGTCACCAGGCCATCCCCTGCCGTTCGATGAACGACTTGGACAACGCCCTGCAGCAAATCCAAGAATACGACTACATCCTCACCGACCGCGAGATGGGTGCTGTGAGCGGCAACGACATCCTTTTCCTGGTCAAGGAAGTCGACAACAAGAAGCCCGTCATCCTGATGACCGGCCGCATCGAGTACAACACCGAGAAAGCCCACGAGGAAGGCTTCGACGGATTCCTCCAGAAGCCCTTCAACCTAAGGCAGTTGGAGAACCTGTTTGGAAGTGTCGCCACCACCGAAAGCGAGGGCGAGACCGCCTTCCCCGACTTCCCTGCCTTCAGCGAGATGATGGGCAACGACAAGGAAGCCATGACCGACATCCTTCGGGTCTTCGTGCAGTCCACCTCTGATGACTTGGTCGCGATGAATGCGTTGATTGAAAAATCGGATTTCGTTGAAATGCAGAGTCTTTGCCACAAGATGCTACCTATGTTCAAGCAGCTTGAGCGCGACACCACCTTCCTCGCCCGGATGAACGCCATGCGCGGCAAGAACGAGACAGAAGAAGATTATCCGAACTGGAAAGAAGACGCCACCCAATTCATGACCCAAACCGATGAATTGATGGATTTGCTGTCGGAAAAGTATGGGATTGAGTGAGGATGCACTGCTCTGCCGTTTATGTGGCCAGCATGAGTAAACCATGAAACGACCAGCACAAGGCCTTAAGCGTGATTATTAATGCATTTCAACACTATTCCCGACCATTGTTGATACAATTCGACTGCTTCCTCAATGTGTCTGTTACGGGTCTCTTCTTCAAACTTGTCGTAATAATCTGCTTTGATGGTAAGATGGTTGCCAAATCCCAAATAGATGGCCTTCCAGCCTTCAGGTGCTTGATGATTGACGATACCTATTTTACAGACTTTCAGTACAGGCACAATTTCCATGAGCTGGTCATAGCTCACACCATTGTAGCAATAGTTTGTGTGGTAATACTGTCCCTGAGCATCGATAATCTCAACCCCTCCTGGATCCCCCATCGCACCGGGTTGCGCAAATAAAAAGGCGACAATGTCGAGCGAACAATAATCCTTGTAATTGGATTCGGTGATTTCTATACAATCTGTCATGGCTTTTTTCTTAAAGTGTTGGTAATTTTGTTCATTTGTCTTGCGACCCTGCAAAGTTAATAATGAATGCTCATATTTCGCAAGAGGAGTTGATAAATTTTTCACAATTTGTCGTTTTTATTGAAAATAACTGTTCAAAATTAAACTACAATATCTTTGACTTCGGGACACGGGACTTCGACCTAACACAAAAACAGAGTATAATTTGCAAAGACATGGCTTTTTTGTATTTTTGTGGCAATTATTAAACAAAAAAAATGAAAAAGATTGTAACGATTATTGCGTTTGCAGCCTCGATAGCGCTGTTGACCTCCTGCAAGAAAAAGGAAGTCCATGTGGTCATGGAAACCACAAAAGGCAACATAGAGCTGAAACTTTACGATGCCACGCCATTGCATCGCGACAACTTCAAAATGCTGGTGGAGGAAGGAGCCTATGATTCACTGCTCTTCCATCGTGTGATTCGCGACTTTATGATTCAAGGTGGCGACCCGGATTCGAAACATGCTGAACCCGGCATTCTGCTCGGTGATGGTGACAGGCTTTACACCATACCAGCCGAATTCAGGCTCGATGAAGGGATATTCCATCGTCGTGGCGTGTTGGCAGCCGCTCGCGAAGGTGACGATGTGAATCCAGAGCAGCGTAGTTCCGCCATGCAATTCTATATTGTTTGGGGAAAGACCTTTGACGATGAGAGTTTGGACCGCGTTCAGAAACGAATTGACGACTATACAAACGGTCGGGTAAAACTCACTCCTAAGATGCGCGAAGTGTATAAGACCATCGGAGGAACGCCGCACTTAGACGGTCAATATACAGTCTTTGGCGAAGTCGTTTCCGGTCTCGATGTGGTAGATGCCATACAACAAGTAACTACCGACACCAACGACCGACCTGTTGAAGATGTCCGAATCATTCGTGCTTATCTTAGATGATTTTTCTACGGAGATTATTTAAATTCTCCGTTCAAAAGTAACGAAACAAAGGAAAAAACACTACCTTTGCAGCCGAAGAATGCTTGTATATGGAAACAGTCTCTGAACAAATAGCATCTAAAGGAGGTGTCATCTCCACAAAAGATTTGGAAGGGAGAGCAGAGTATGAGCGGCTACGCAGAGCGGTCAGTAAAGGTGAAATAGTGCGACTTCGGCATGGCGTGTATGCCGAGCATACGGCCATGCTTAACACGATGATCGATGTGGAGCGCATTGTGCCTGGTGGCATCGTCTGTCTCTATTCCGCATGGATGCACCATCAGCTATGTACCACAGTTCCGCCAGCCTTTTGCATTGCCATCGAAGCCAAGCGAAAGGTGGTGCTTCCCGAGGAATTGCCTATTAACCTCTACTATTGGAAGAAAGAAAACCTGGAGTTTGGCATCGAGCAGAAAGAAATTTCTGGTTTTCAGGTGCGCATGACCGATTTGGAGCGGAGTGTATGCGATGCCGTGAAATACCGCAATAAAGTTGGATTGGATTTGTGCGCTGAAGTAATCCGAAGCTATGCCCGCATGAAGGAACGCAACCTTAGCCGTCTTTCTGAATATGCGCAAAAGCTGCGACTAACAAGAGTGATGAATAACTACCTTGAAATTGCAATAGAATGACGAAACCTATCAAGAACTTCGGCAAGTCAGTCAAGACCAAGTTGCTCAATCTGATGAACTCATCAGGCTACAAATATATGTATCTGTTGGCTCGTTATTTCAACGAGCGTCTATTATACCGTGTGTCGGTAAGCCCTTATCGCGAAAACTTCCTATTGAAGGGCGGTTCACTTCTCTATGCGTTCAACGGTTTGGAAACCCGACCGACCATCGACATCGACTTTATGGCTCAGCGCATCAGTCGTGACCGTGAGCATTTGGAAAAGGTCTTTCGTGAAATATTGAGTATCGAATGCTTGGAAGATGGTGTTACTTTCGATGTTAATGGACTTTGTTCAGAGCCGATTACTGTCGAAAAGGAATATCCTGGGACTCGTTTTTTCGTCACTGCCAAGATGGATACCATCGTCTATCCCATGTCGATGGATGTTGGATTCGGCGATGTGGTGATTCCTGGTCCCGTTACAGTTGATTTCCCCTTATTGCTTCAGGATGTCCCCAGCATCAACATCCAAGCCTATTCGCTGGAGACTATTGTCGCTGAGAAGTTCCACGCCATGGTTGAGCGCGATGTCAACAACAGCCGCATGAAGGACTTCTTCGATTGCTACCAGATTCTCACCACAAAGGAACTTGACGACGAAATGCTATACGAGGCAGTTAAAGCCACATTCGACAATCGTGAGCTAGCATATAACGACGATCTGCAACTGTTCAGAGAAGACTTTTGCACCGATGAAGTGCGTCTGAAGCGATGGGAAGTGTTCCTAAAGAAGATCCAGTGGAAGGAGTCACTTTCGTTTGCCGATGTGATGGCCGTGGTTACTGAGCGGTTGAAAGGTCTGTATGATAGGTATTGGGAAGAGAAATAATATTACTGCAATTTTTCAAAAGTGCAGTAGATTTGAAGGAATAATACTGTCAGTGCATTTTTGTAAGACCTACTCTTGAGATGCGTGAAGTGTATAAGACCATCGGAGGGACGCCACACTTAGACGGTCAATATACGGTCTTTGGCGAGGTCGTTTCTGGCCTCGATGTGGTAGATGCCATTCAGCAAGTAGCTACCGACACCAACGACCGACCTGTTGAAGATGTCCGAATCATCCGTGCTTATCTGAGATGATTGCGGCTGTTAGAGCGTTTAGCTGATTATGCCCTCGCAGCATTCTGTCCATTGTATAGCATCTGTTGCATACCCAGATAGAATCCCCTAATCTGCTCAGGCTGCATATTGAGTTGGTTCACTGCATCTGTCGCCGAGTGGTATTTCATGTCGATGAGCATTGGCAGATTTTCCGAAGTCAGTTCCTTGAAGCCATTACGCACGTATAGTTCCATGACATAGTTCACGAAATCCAATTGCGCGGCGGTGTACTTCTTCCGTGCCTGCTCCTTCAGGATCTCAGCTCTGCGTCGGCGGTCTATCGGCGTTGTATTGTAGGCGAGATAGGCCAACACATCCAGCATGTCACAGTTCTCCATTTCAAGGAATTTGCGCGTCATTTCCAGCTTGTCCTCAGGGAAACCGCTTTGAGCCAACACATCCAGCAGTTGCTCGCGGGTGTCGGGCTGCGACCAACGTTTACGCAAGTCATCTTCACCAGCGAGAAAATGCGGCAACATACCAAAGAGTTTCTGGATATATTCTTGGATGCTTATCAACTCGTCACCAAATTGTATGCGTTCATCCCAATCCGTGTGCAGGGTCAGTTCTCGCGTCGGTGACAACTTCACTTTTACCGTCTTTTTTTGATGTCCACCTGGACAGGTGCAGGGCAGGTGGCCACAAATAGGACAAGGTTGAGGCGTTTCCCAGCCACTGCCTTCATGCGCCTCACTGTCTCCACTCTCTTCGCCGTTGGGATAGGGTTTCGGCTTGTTGCAGGTGCAAGGATAATTGCCACACACAGGACAGAATGGGTCACCGTCCCATTCAGCATCTTTGAAGTTCTTCGAAGCACCCACAAAGTCGTACACCGTGAAATAGTATTTATCGGTGAACAATCGCGTACCACGACCCATTATTTGCTTAAACTCCACGATGTTGTTCACAGGACGCATCAACACGATATTGCGCACATTGCGGGCATCGACGCCCGTCGATAGTTTCTGCGAGGTGGTGAGGATGGTCGGGCGCAGGTAGTCGTTGTTTTGGAACTGCTTCAGCTTGGCTTCGCCTTCCTTGCCATCGTCGCTGGTCACGCGCTCGCAATAGTTGGAGTCGGGCACCTTTTTGAATTGGTTGATCATGTCGCGAATCACCATCGCATGAAGCTGGGTGCAGCAAAATACGAGGGTCTTCTCGTCCTTGCCTATCTGTCCAAGCAACTCTTTGACACGATGTTCGTCGCGCTGGCGGATTTCGATGTTGCCGTTGTAGAAGTCTTGTTCAGTGTAGGTCTTGTCAGGGTCGATTTCGCCTTCCACGTCGTCGTTGGGGTCAAACTGGTAGGTGTCGATGTTGCTGCTCGAAATCTTCACGCGATAAGGTGTCAGGAAACCATCTTCGATACCTTGTTTCAGCGAATAGGAATAAACGGGGTTGCCAAAGTACTTGTAGGTGTTGGCGTTCACTGTCCTGCGTGGCGTGGCCGTCATGCCTAACTGCACCGCAGGCTCGAAGTAATTCATCAGCTGTCGCCACTCGCTTTCGTCGTTGGCTCCTCCCCTGTGGCACTCATCGATGATGATGAAGTCGAAAAACTCAGGCGGATATTGCTTGTAGTAAGGCTGTCCCGTCGGGTCGTTCGACATGATGGTTTGGAAAATGGTGAAATAGAGATGCCGCGCCTTAGGCACACGGTCATGGTGCTTGCTGTCGTGAAGCAAATCGGGCGTGATGCGTTCCATCGCGTCCTCGGGGAACTGTTCGAAGTCGTTCTTGGCTTGGTTGGCGAGGATGTTGCGGTCGCTAATGAACAGGATGCGAGGCTTCTGCTCCGTGCCTCGTGTATTCCAGTTGGTTTGATATAGCTTCCAACAGATTTGGAAGGCAGTATAGGTCTTGCCCGTTCCCGTGGCCATGGTGAGCAAGATGCGTTGTTCGCCCTTGGCGATGGCTTCCAGCACCTTGTTGATGGCGATTTCCTGATAGTAGCGAGGCTCGCGACCTCCGCCACGGTTCATCGGACAGAGGTTGAACTTGTCGCGCCAAGGATTAACCTCCACAAAGGTCATCGCCCACAACTCCTGCGGCGAAGGGAACCTGTCGGCGGGGCCTTCCTTAGAGGGGATGATGTAGTTGCCTTGGGCATCACGCACGCCCATGTCGATAGCCCAAATCTCGTCGCCATTGGTGGCGTAGGTATAGCGGATGTGCAGCAACTCGGCGTACTTCTTTGCCTGCTCCACCCCTTCGCTGACGTGTTTCTCGTCGCTCTTGGCCTCGATGACGGCCAACTTCTGCTTGCGGTATTCCAAGATGTAGTCCACCTTCTTTGGATGGCGATTTTGGGGCAGTGCGCTCACTTGACCAGGTGCAATGTAAGCCCGCTGTTCCGTAAGGATTTCGCTTTCGGGCACCTGTTCCCAACCCACCTCATAAAGTTTGGGGTCTATCTTTTTCCGTCGGGTTGCTGATTCGTCCATAACTTTTGTTTTTTATTCAAACACTTCTCTAAGCATCGCTTGTTTCAATGCATCACATTCCGCCAAGGTCTTCCGCTGCACATCCTCCAACTTTTTGATATTGGCGGAAAGGGCATCGAGGTGGGAGACAATGGAACGCTGAATATCAATTGTTTTGGGGATGTTTATTATAATGCTATTCAAGGCTTTCTGAGTTAGTTTTGGTTGTGCTGCTCCTGTAATGTATTCATCAAGTTTCAACCCTGAAAAATAATACTCAACATATTTTTGAGTTATCAAACTTTTGAACCTCAAAACATGGGCATGATTGTTTACCCATACCTTACCTGAAATAGGAAATGCTATTGGATAAGTTCGCATCAACAAGTTTGCACCATCTTCAGAAATACACAACAAATCATCGTCAAAAAGATAATCATCAACATAATCCACTATACCTGACGCACCATAATAAGGATATTTTCCTTCTGTCCTATTCTTTTTTGTTACAGGAATCCGAATACTATCTAAATTCTCTGAAATATCAGGAAGTGTCTTCTCTTCCCACCCCTCTTTCGGCCTCATGCACTCGGCAAGTTCGGCTTGGAAAAGTTGACGGGCTTCGGCGAGTTGCTTTTCGGCATTGGCTTTCAGGGCATCGATATGGGCAAAGGCTGCATCAAGGCGGGAGACTATGGAGAGTTGCTCGTCTATTGAAGAAACAGGGATCTCAATTTGTTGAAATTTCTTCGCGCTTACTCCTCCAATAAGACCAGACAACAAAGCGTAGAACTGATCTTTGAAAACATCTGATTGAACGAAATAATAAATGTACTTACCCACCAAGGAATTTTGTTTCGGGTTCAAGCAGAACAATTTGTTACCAAAACATACATCTTGTTCAACAAATGCAAATTTCTTACCTGCACTTCCTCCTTCCGCACAAACAAAAACAGAATTTGCAGGAGCCACCTTATATTCATCATAATTTGGTATGCGCACTCCGTTATCGTAATCAATAGAGCCATTGGTAGAAACATCTTTTGTGGCTATGAAAGGTAAACCTCCTGTAGCACCGAAGAAATACTTCTTTTTAAAGTCTGCGTTAATACTATTTCCGTTAAATATTTCGCACACCTCTCCCAACTTCTTATATGTCCATCCTTCTTTCATTCCACCATCTTTTTTATCTCATCCAACAAATTTTGGGCTTCTTCATGCAAACCGAGCAGCGAGTCAACGATTTCAGCTGCACTCCGTTCATCCACTTCCTCCACCTTGTTCGGGTTCTTCACGCTAAGGTTGCAGTCGTTGCCAAGGTCAGAAACATCAATGCTCCACGAGTTTTCGCTGTCGGCTTTGGTCTTTTGCAGTTTCAGGAAGTCGGCCAAGTCATCCTCGTTCAAGGCGTTGGTTTTGCCGAGGTTGCGGCCAGGGTTCAGCTGATAGTACCATATCTTTTCGGTGGGCTTGCCCTTGTCGAAAAAGAGCACCACGGTCTTCACGCCTGCCCCTTGGAACACGCCCGACGGGAGGTCCAAGATGGTGTGGAGGTTGCACTGCTCCAGCAGCACCTTACGTAACTGGGCAGCGTCGCCATTGCTGAGGAAGGTGTTTTTAATCACGATGCCTGCACGGCCTCCCGCCTTCAGCATCTTGATGAAGTGCTGCATGAACATATAGGCCGTCTCGCTGGTGCGCAGGTCGAAGTTTTGCAACACCTCGCCACGTTCCGAGCCTCCAAAGGGTGGATTGGCCAAGATGACATCCTTGCGGTCTTTCTCCTGCACCTGTGCCATGTTCTCGGCCAGCGTGTTGCCACGGATGATGTTAGGCGCCTGCACCCCGTGGAAAATCATGTTCATCGTAGCGATGATGTAAGGCAAAGGCTTCTTCTCCTTGCCGAAGAAGGTATTCTCCTGTAATATCTTGTTGTCTTTGGAGCTTTTGATTTTCTGTGACATATAAGCGAAGGCCTCGCAAAGGAAGCCTGCCGAGCCACAAGCAGGGTCGTAGACCGTCTCGCCTATCTTCGGGTCGACCACCTTCACAATGGTACGAATGAGCGGGCGCGGCGTGTAGTACTCGCCACCGTTGCGCCCTGCATTGCCCATGCGCTGAATCTTCGACTCATAGAGCAACGTCATCTCATGCTTATCTTGTGCGCTTTGGAAGTGCAACGAATCCACGAGATTGATGATTTCGCGCAGGTTGTAGCCACTGGTAATCTTATTGCGCAGCTCGGCGAAAATCTCACCTATCTTATATTCGAGCGTGTTGGCGCTACTGGCCGTTGTTTGGAACTTGCGCAGCTCGGGAAACAACTTAATGTCTACAAACTGTTGCAGGTCGGGGCCTGTCATGCAGTTGATGTCGTCGGGGGTGCCGTCGGCCTTCTTGGGTGCCGCCCATTGGCTCCAGCGCATGAAGCCCGTGATAAGTCGCTTGTAATCCTTGCCCACCATCTGGGCGTTCATCTCTCGTTCGGCCTCAAGATCGTCGAGGTATTTCAGAAACAACAGCCACGAGGTCTGTTCGATATAGTCCAGCTCCGTGCTGCATCCCGCCTCATTGCGCAGGATATTGTCGATGGCATTAAATGTGGATTCGTATTGCATGGGATGTGATACTATTTGAAAGTGTTTTGCCTTTCCAAGCATCACAATAAAAATCCGTGAGACCCTTTGTTTACGTGGAGGTTCGCCAAAACCTGTACTACAAACAAGAAAGCCCACGGATACCGTGAGCATTTCCGCTTTCATGTGTAGTACATTTTGAAATTGGCGATTT
>JAEEGK010022864.1_pt1 | contig 13089 bp, 11 predicted proteins | sample 8958771 | NCBI WGS metagenome assembly JAEEGK01 (sample SAMN16246547, study PRJNA631951) | gut metagenome | biome: gut microbiome; feature: rumen; material: SC-attached | host: Bos | place: Iran: Karaj | collected 2018-10 | reverse complement strand
CTTTCTCTAAACCAGTGTGCAAAATCAGCCGATGTATTAATTAACTTATTAACACAAAAGGTGAAATAATGCACGAATATGTAATTGAGGGTGGATATCCTATTCAGGGGACAGTTACAGCAAGCGGAAACAAAAATGCAGCCTTGCCTTGTATTGCGGCAACTCTTATGACAGAGGAGCCGGTTATTCTTCATAATATCCCGGAGATTCAGGATACAAACGTAATGTTTGAAATCTTAAAATCTCTTGGTGCTAAGGTTGAAAAATTAAGCAAGCACAACTGGAAAATCCAGTGCGATAAAATAAAAACAACAGAGCTTCCAAGCGACCTTACAAAAAAAGTTCGCGGTTCCATTGTTTTTGCAGGACCTCTTCTTGCAAGCAAGGGAAAATGCCAGATGACTCCTCCTGGTGGTGACGTAATCGGCCGTCGCCGTGTAGACACACACTTCCTTGCTCTTAAGGCTCTTGGCGCAAACATCCATGTAAACGGACGTTTTGAATTTTCTGCAACCAAACTTGTAGGAGCTGATATCTTCCTTGATGAAGCATCTGTAACTGCAACAGAAAATGCCGTTATGGCTGCAGCCCTCTCTGAAGGCGAAACAATTCTGCAGAACTGTGCCAGCGAACCACATGTTCAGGACATCTGTAAGATGCTGGTTGCCATGGGTGCTAAAATCACAGGAATCGGAAGTAACATTCTTCACATTACCGGAGTTAAAAAGCTTCACGGCTGTGAGTTTACAATCGGACCTGATTATATTGAAATCGGTTCCTACATTGGTATGGCAGCAGCTACAAAAGGAAAAATTACAATCAAGGGCGTACGGGCAGAAGAAATGCGCCCTCTTAAATACAGCTTTGCAAAGCTTGGAATCAGCTGGTCTATAAACGGCGACGAGCTTACAGTTCCTAACACACAGGAACTCAAGGTAAACGACGATCTTGGAAACGCTATTCCAAAAATCGACGATATGCCTTGGCCGGGATTCCCTGCAGACCTTACATCCATTATGACCGTAACTGCAACCCAGGTTTCGGGTACTGTTTTGATTTTTGAAAAGATGTTCGAAAGCCGAATGTTCTTTGTAGATAAACTGATTTCTATGGGTGCAAAAATCACACTCTGTGACCCACACCGCGCCGTTGTTTGCGGACCTAGTATGCTTCATGGTGATCATCTTGTTTCACCTGATATCCGCGCCGGCATGGCTATGGTTATTGCTGCAATGTGTGCACATGGAACAAGCAGAATCAGTAACGTATATCAGATTGAACGCGGTTACGAAGACCTTGTTGGCCAGCTTAAAAAACTTGGCGCAAAAATAGAAAAAGTTGAAGTTGAGTAAGTAAAAAAATGAAAACCTTTAAGTATGAAACACACCTCCACACATGTGAAGCAAGTAAATGCGGTATTTCTTCGGGATCAGAATATATTTCTGTATATAAAAAGCTTGGCTATGACGGCATTTTTGTAACCGACCACTTTTTTGGCGGAAACACTGCCGTTTCCCATGAACTGGACTGGAAGTCACGCATTGAACAGTACTGCTCAGGTTATGAGGCAGCACTTGCTGAAGCAAAAAGACAAAATGCAGCAGATGGTAGTGATTTTAAGGTTTTCTTTGGAATTGAACAGACTTTTGCCGGAGACGATTATCTGATTTACGGTCTGGATAAAAACTGGCTTTTTGACCACCCGGAAGTAGAATCCATGAATCACAGCCAGCTTTTTGATGCAGTAAACCGCGAAGGCGGCCTTATGATTCAGGCACACCCGTTCAGATTACGCGGTTACATAAATGCAATTCACCTGCACCCGAGAGAGGTCCACGGAGTAGAAGTTTATAACGGTGGTAACACTCCAGATCAAAATGTACTGGCTTTGGAATACGCAAAGATTTATAACTTTCCAATGACCAGTGGTTCTGATATACACAATATCAATTTTGCCCTGGAAGAAAAAACAGAAGACAAAATGCCTGTTGGCGGCATGGAATTTGAAAGCCCCCTTAAATCTATAGACGATTATATAGAAAGAATTAAGAATAAAGAGGGAAAAGTCATCAGATAATCCCCCAGGAACCGGGAGCCGGCTTGCAACGTTGACAAATAATCATAATAAGTCAATAATGTCCTTATAAAAAATAATTATGAGAGATTCAACTATTTCCAAGCACCTGGCCCTGATTCTGGGCTATTTTGGCGTTTCTGCAAATCTTGGCGGTACTATTGTTTCTTTTTTAGCCGGCCTTTTAGGATTCAGTAAAGCCAAAAATTACATTCTCGATACCCTCATCTGTTTAGTCTGTACAATCTTTCTTGCAGTTGCATTTTTTTACCTGTGTTTTAAAAAGAAAAAATACGCACGCTTTATTTCCATTGCAAATATTTTTTCCGGCTTTGTTTCTTTTCCGGCCATGTTTATAATTACCGGAAACTTTATCTGCGGCTTTCCATTCTACATTATGATTATTCCGGTTTATTACGGATTTTCTGTTACAATAAACAAACTCAAACGCTGGCTGCCTATCCTAAACTATCTGCTTTTTCTGGTCATGTTCATACTTACCTTTAAGGCTCCCTTCTTCCCTGGCCGTCTGCTTATACCTAATTTGAACTGGCTGGAAAACTGCGTAGCTTTTACTGCAGCTTACTTTTTCCTTTTTTATGTATGCTATCTGGTTGCAAATCAGTTTATGCAGCAGAATCAGACTCTGGAAGAATCGGAACAGCGTTATAAAGAACTGTCTTCTAAGGATGAACTTACAGGCCTTTACAACCGCCGCTCACTTGCAAACCGAGCCGAGCTTGGCTTCAACTCTGCTATTATTTACGACATTGATTATTTCAAGAATATAAACGACACCTATGGACATCAGACTGGAGACAAGGCTCTGCAGATTCTTTCGCAGATTGTTTTAAAGTACTGTTCTAATGAATTTGAGCTTTTCCGTTATGGAGGCGAAGAGTTTGTTATTCTTTCGCGCCTGCCGGATGATGTAACTCTGGAATTGTTCCAGCATGTAATGCATGATGTAAGAATGAACTTTATTATAGAAGGAAATCCGGTTACAATCTCTGCCGGAATCGCTTCCTTCTGCAAAGATTATAACCGGACTCTTAAAATCGCCGACGAAAATCTTTATCTGGCCAAAACCGATGGTAGAAATAAGATTTATATGAACGGCGATGAAATCAGATATTAGATCCCCGGGTCAAGCCCTGCGAGTTTGCAAGGCAAACTCGGTTAGGATGACAGTTTATGCTGTAATTGAAACTGTTACAACGCTCATTGCAGGTACTGTGATGTACATTTCATTTGCGCCGGAAAGTTTAACTTCAAGAGATTTTTCCTTGAGTTCGTTTGGCTTAGCAAAGGTGTTGCATACATGCATTTCTTTTGATGTAAGAATTGTTGCTGTAGCATCTTTGATTTTACCCTTAAGACCAGCAAGAGTAATGTTGATATCTTTTTTACCCTTAAGTTCTGCATTTGTAAGAGTAATTGTATAAACGTTCTTCTTGTGTGAAGCAGAAGCAGTAACTGAATCAACTCTTGCATCTTTAGGACCAATCTGATTTGAAGCAACACTGGTTGCAAGACTTGTTGCATCCATGTGAGGCTTATACATGTGGAATACGTACCAGGTAGGTGTCTTAATCATCTTTGCGCCTTCTGTAAGAACAGGAGACTGAAGTACGTTTACAGCCTGTGCGATATTTGCAACGCGAACACGGTCGCTGTGGTTGTTGAAGGTATTTAAGGTGATTCCGGCAACAAGTGCGTCGCGGATTGTAGACTGCTGATAGAGGAAGCCAGGGTTAGTTCCCTTTTCTACAGCGAACCAGGTTCCCCATTCATCAACTACGAGTGCTACACGCTTTTCAGGATCGTACTTTGTCATGATTTCGTCGTGGCGGCGTACGAGAGTTTCCATAAAGCCTGCTTTGCTCATTGTGAGGTACCAGTCTTTTTCTGTAAAATCGCAGGCTGGCTTACGTCCGTTCCAGTCTGGCTCAACTGTGTAATAATGGAGTGAAAGACCGTCCATAAGAGGTGCTGCTTCGCGCATAAGAACTTCTGTCCAGTTGAAATCAGCAGCGTTAGGACCGCAGGCAATCTTAAAGATCTTATCTTTACCGTACTGGCGTACATATGTCTGATAGCGGCGGTAAAGGTCTGCGTAATACTCAGGCTTCATGTTTCCACCGCAGCCCCAGTTTTCGTTACCAACACAGAACATAGGGAGCTTCCATGGCTTTTTGTGGCCATTTGCTTCGCGCATCTTGCTCATTGGCGATTCGCCGCCAAAGGTAATATATTCAACCCATTCAGACATTTCCTGAACAGTACCACTTCCTACGTTTCCGTTTACATAAGGCTTACAGCCAAGCAGTTCGCAAAGACCAAAGAATTCATTTGTACCAAAACTGTTATCTTCTACTACTCCACCCCAGTGAGTATTAATCATGCGTTTGCGGGTTTCGTATGGGCCAACGCCATCGCGCCAGTGATATTCATCTGCAAAGCATCCGCCCGGCCAGCGAAGGTTAGGAATCTCAAGCTCCTTAAAAGCTTCTACTACATCTTTACGATATCCATTGATGTTTGGAATCTCTGAATCTTTTCCTACCCAGAATCCGCCATAGATACAGCGGCCAAGATGCTCGCTGAAATGACCATAAATGTCGCGGCTGATTTTGCTGCCGTCGAGGTCTGCATTAACAATAATTGAATCCATAATAAGTCCTTTTATTTTGGTTAAACGTTTTACTAAATTGTACTATGCAATTGATAAAAACGCAATTTAATTATGTCATTTTTAAGGAAAAATTGTTGAATGTTTCTCTAGAATTGTGTGATATTAACAGATTGCCGCGTCGTTACGCTCCTCGCAATGACGGGGAGCGCCCGAAAATCGGAATGACATTATTTCTTAAAGATAACAAGATCCTTAATTTTCAGTGTATAGGTTGAGTCCAGTGTTGCGCGAACTCCATCTTCACTCATGATTGGTACTTCAAAATGATAAACAGATTCTGAATATCCTTCTGCTTCAATCTCAATGCTGAAGTTGAAGTAAGCACGCTCGCCGCTTTCTTTGGCAGGAATTGATTTTACCCAGAAAGAATAAACACCCTTTGTACTTGGAACAATATTAAATGGGTTTGTCCAGGTTTTATCTACCATTTCTGCAAGCTTACCGTCTATTTTCAGGATAATTTTTGCATTCTGAACAGGTTCAAAAGTATTTCCGTCAAGAACAACACCTGTAAAGGTAAAGAAGTTGAAGGCTGGGCTTGTCTGTGCTCCATCTGCATGAATTGTGCAGTCTTCTCTGTTTTCTGCATGGAAAGGACGCTTTGTAGAACTTACTGTACGCATTCCTTCAAGAGAGAGGGAATCAATATCTGCCTGAAGCTGTGAGCTTGCAAGATATTCAACATTGTGGGTAACACCACGGCCAGAAACTACATATTTTGGAGGGATTCGGTTAAGTACATAACTAACAGTATCAAGACGACAGTTTTCACAATCGCAGGTAAGCCAGGTAACCTTCTCAGCCTTTACCTTATCATAAAGTGTGTTTACTGCCTTAATTACTACATCTTCCATAAGGTTATGTACGTTCATAATCATCTCCTGTTTTTTAAACATTATATTAATATTTTAATTATACGTTAGAAATTGCAAAAAAACAAATAAAAAAAGCTGACCAGCAAGGGGTCAGCTTTTTTACAGGCCTGATTTTTTACAAGTCAGGATTATTTGATTTCTTCAATCTTAAGAGCAGCTTTCCAGTCTGACTGAAGGAAGTAACTTCTGTCTATTTCGTATGAAACAAGATATTTCTTTCCCTTTTCAAACTTGAAGTTTTCAGTCTGATGAGGCCAGTATCCGCCGGCAACAAAGGCATTTCCACTCTGGTAAATACTGTAGAAGAACTCTACATCTTCGCCAGCTGGGAAATAGAAAGTATATTCCTTTGATTCAGGATCAACTCTGTTTTCTTTGCAGTATGCAGATGCATTTTCTCCATTAATACGGTGAACAATTACCCCATCCTTAAATTTAATAATGGCAGCATTGTCCTTATCAGCAATTATATGTTTGCTTGCGAAAGAATTATCTTCTATCTGGAAATTAAAGCTCTTTCCGTTTGGCAGAGTGGTATCAACTCTATACAAGCCGATTCCATCAATTTTTGGAACAGCAAAGGTAAGTGTAACCTTCTGTTTTGAATCTGATGGATTTTTTACCATCTTATACAAATATCCTTTTGTATTATCACCAAACAAGGCATTAACCGTACCATCAATATTTACAGATTCAAAGTTTGCAATATCTGCCTCTGTAAAATTGTCATGCTTAAGAGCATAGCCATACTTTGTAAGGAATTCTGCTTCAATCTTTTCAAAGTCAAGAGCCTTATAGAGATCTTCCTTAGTAAGGTTATCTTTGTCTGTCCATGCAAGCTGAATTTCAGTTACCTGGAATGTTTCACTTTCCAGAGTTGCCGGATCAAAACCATTTGAAGCACAGGAAACGAATAATACAGACAAGGCTGCCGCAAATAATAATTTAAGTTTTTTCATTCTTATAATCTCCTTTTACTTAATTATTTCAGAAAAAACTAAAACTTTCCACCCCCGAGGGTTGCAGAAAGCTTAAGAGATAATGTCGGATTCTTGTCGAAGGTCTTAAAAGTAAGAACTGGTCCAAGGCCCATCTTTAACTCATTGATTGGAGAATAATAGAACATTGCAGTTGTTGTGAGACTTGTACCTGTCATTGCGGCGATGGTTGCATCATCTACGCCAGCGGCCCTAGCCATAGCAATTTCCGTAGCAGAATATTCTTCGCGGCCAAAGTTTGCCATTGCAAAAATGCTGGCAGAAAAATCTGTAGTGCCAAAAATTTTACCAAAGTTTGCCATGGCTGCTATATTGTGGCCACCGATTATATGACTGGTAATATCTTTAGAGTTACCGTTGTAGTAATACTGAGCAGCAAGAGTAATCTGAGGTTCTTTCCAGTAATAACTTAAACCGGCTGTTGCCTGGAAGATACTTGTTTTATCATTCCACTCTTTATTTGCAGCCCATTCACTGTCTGCACCATAGCTGTAAACAAACTCACCAAAGAAGCTGACTTTCTTAAGGCTTCCGGTTGCAGTAAGCATGGCCTTTGGAGCATTCTGATATTTATAGAAGGCGCCAAGTCCAAACTCCCAGTTACCAATAAGAATATCTGCTTTACCGGCAAGGGCTGTGTCACGCAAATATGTTTCTGCTGTCTGATTCTGGAAGTTTGTAGAAGGGATTACATAGAACCAGAGACAGTTCTGACTGCCAGGGAAGACAATCTGAGTTCTCAGGTTCAAGGCACCGTCAACCTGCTTTTCCGGATTTTCAGGATCGATTGAAGATGTGTTGATCATATCTGATACAGGGCTGAAGAAGGAACCTGCACCCCAGGTAACAGTATGTACACCAAAACGGAAGAAGGCTGTGTCTTTGATTGAGAAGTCGGTAAAGAGTTCCTTGAGTTTAAACCAGTCTGTAATGGTTGTTGTTGTATTAAGCTTAATATCTGCAAGAGATGTACCTGTTAATCTGGTATAAGAGGTTGCATTATTCACAAAAGGATAAGCCAGACCAAACTTTGTGTAGAGGCGCAGGTTCTGGGTTGGGCGGGCATCTACAGAAAGCAGGGCGCTTAAATCCGGAGTAAGCTTTGAATTTTTGATATTCTCACCAAAATCAGTTGAATCTGGTGAATAAAGGATTGTGTTAGTTGTAATTCCTGCAGTGAGGCTGCCGCCTACTTTTACTGTACCTGAATCAAAAATAACACCCTTACTCAAGTCTGTTTTAGCTGATACATCAGAAACTTCTGTAATGCTGTCATCAACAAAGAAGTCGTCATCACTGCCGCCAAAGAGGTCATCGTCTGACTGGGCAAAGAGAGAAAAAGTGAAGATTGAAAGAAATAATATTGTAAGTAATTTTTTCATAATTAATGTCCTATCGAGATTCCCCGGTCAAGCCGGGGAATGACATTTTTTGTCATTGTCGGGCTTGACCCTGCGATGTTTGCGTAGCAAACTCGTTTACAATCTAGTTAAGTCCTTCAAGATATGCCTTTGTGAAAATCTTATCCGGGAGAGTGTCGAAGGTAAGATCTGAAATTACCTGCTGAGTCTGCTCACCCTTATTGAGCTCGTCGCGGAGGATTGCCTGAGTTGCTACATAACCTGTCTTTCCGCGAACTACAACCTTTGACCACTTTGGAACAAGAGTTGTACGCATAAGGCGGTCTGAACCAGAATAATCTTCCTGCTTAAGAGGAAGAGGAATATCCTTACGAAGATATAATTTTGTTTTTGCATAAGAAGGCTCTTTTGTTTTAGCCTGGAGAACAATAATGTCTACAGGGTATTTTCCAAGAGTTCCTTCTTCATAAGAAAATATTTCGTAATTCTCACGCCAATATTTGTTGTTCTTTTCGACATCATCAAGTTTTACGTCTGAATCACCGAGTGCTTCCTTAATTGAAGTATGTGTAAACTTGCGGGAAATCGGATCATATGACCATATGTTTTCATCATTACGAAGATAACCTTTTCCTTTATCAGCCTCAGGGAAAAGCTGAACAATTGTCATAAGCTTCTTGTCTGTACGATCAAAAACCTTAAACTGGATATTTTCTTTTGGTCTACCAGGCTTTTCAACAACAAGAGAAATTGTTGCAGAATAATCACCGTGATAAGCCTGAATATCCTGACTCTCCTCCAGAATTTTATAACACTTATCTGCTACATCGGCAGAAACCTGAGCAGCAAGTGCACCTGTAAAAATTGCTGCTGCTACGATTATTGAAAGTATTTTTTTCATCTTTTTAACCTCCGGTTATTGCGGCTCGCATAGTCTCGCCGCTTGAGCCATTCTTTCGATTGCTGGCTTACTTTACAGTTCGAAGTGCTTCGGCTGGGCTCATGCGAGCGGCCTGCTTTGCACTGCCTCTTACTGCAAAAGTTGTAAGCACAATCAGAATTATATACTGAAGTATAATTGATAATGCAGACAATTTAAATGTGAAGTGTCCCTTCTGCAGGAAGAACGCTAGTGACTCATTTGCGATTGGAATGCAGTGTACAATTGCCATAACAATTATTGCAAAAATCAAACCTGCAAATGCACCTATAACACAAAGAATAACGGCTTCATTAGTAAATACACGGCGGGTATCTTTACCAGTCATTCCAAGTGCGCGCATTGTACCAATTTCACGGATGCGTTCATACAAAACCATACGGTAAGTATTTGAAACACCAACCATTACAATCAGAAGAATAACAATAAGAATTACAGTTGTAATGATATGTACAATGTTCAGTACAGTCTTAATCTGTGGAATTTCATCGTACAGAGTTTCAACTCCATACTTTACACCCTTCCATTCGTTTTCCGGCTTCCTTGTATCAATCTGCTTTTCAAGACCTTTTCCAACATTTGTTGGATTTGTTTTCATAGCAAGTCTGCGGTCAGTTACGTTTATCTCCGGATTTTTTTCTTGATCCTTTCTGATTCTGTCTTCAATCATCATGGCAGCTTTAGTCTGCTGATCTTTATCACGAAGATAGATTGAGAACATTGAATAACCGCCTTCCGGCATTTCAATAATCTTGTTTACATCTTCAATATCTGCATAAGCCTGCATTGTATTGATAAAGCTGTTTGATTTTAAGATTCCAGTGATTACCATATCAGCAAAGGTGTTCTGTCCATAAACTGTATATGTTGAATAAATTACCTCATCACCAATCTGAACATTCAGAGATTCTGCAACCTTCTCGCTTATGATAAGTCCGTTTTCAACATTTGGGTCTACTCCACCACTAACAAACTGGAACGACTCACGAAGCTGCTTTTCTTCAAGGTCACGACCATAAAGCTGAAGCACAGATTTCTTTCCGTTGAAGATTATGTTTCCGCTCGACATTGTATAGCATGAATAATAATCATATTTGATGTTAAGCTCATCAACGATATTTTTTACGTAATCTCTGTCACGTACAATATTTACAAGCTTAACTTTTCCACCAGGAGTTTCCGGATTAAGCCATTCCAATCCCTGTGTAATTACATTTCCACCAATGAGCTGAGTAATCTGATTTTCGAGGTTTCCTACCATTCCGGTTGTGAGACCGTCAATTGCAGTTACTACAAAAAATCCGAAGGCAATTGCTACTGCAAGAATGGCGTTACGTCTTTTATTTCTTGTAAGATTTCTAAGTGCTAATGATACTGTTTTCATTTTACGTACCTCCTATTCCTTGCTGAGTGCCTTAATCGGTGTAATTCTGAGTGCAGATTTTACAGGGTATCTGTTACTGATAATACTTCCGATAAGGGCAATTACAATTGTTATAATTATGATTTTTGGAGTTGGGCTGAAGTGAAGCAAACCACCACCAAGAATCATTTTTGCAATTGTGTTTGTAATTGTGATGTTGAACGAGTTGAAAATCATCATACAGATAAAGGCGAAGATGACACCTGCTATTGATGAAAGAGTTGTAAGAATTATTGCTTCTGAATAGAAGAGTTTCTTTACAAACTTCTTTTCTGCTCCAATAGCACGCATTGTACCGATTTCACTTGTACGTTCAATTACAGAAACTACCATTGTATTCATGATGATGATGAATACTACAATCGCAAGAATTATGATAAGCAGGTTGAAGATAAAGCCAATTCCATCAACTGAAGCTGAATAAGAATAAGCAGCTTTTTTCCAGTCCATTGCAAGAGCATTTACACCTTCATCCTTAAAGCGTTTATTGAGCTGTGCTACAAGTTTTTTGTCTGCATGCGGATTATTGAGCTTAGCAACAATAAACTGCCATGCACCATCATCAGTTTTATTCAATTCATCACGAAGGCTTGTATCTCCAAGAATGCTGTCGAAATCTGATGTACTTCCGAGAATGCTTGTATCTTCTTCAAAATCACCAAAGAAATCATCACCACCAAAGAAATCGTCTTCTGACATTTCAGAAATTGAAAGGTCTACAGTGTCTGGCAATTCCTGGCTGAACGAATTTGCATAAGTAAGTTCTGCAAAAGAACGTGCGAGTCCAGGCTCACAATAAACACTCTGGAACATAGCAGAATATTCATTAGCAGGCTTAAAGATTCCAACAACCTTACCTTCACGGATTACACCACCCATGCTGGCAAGAAGAACATCGTCTCCAACTTCAAGAGTTTTATCCCAGGCCTTATAGAAACCTTCAATTACACGAGTATCTACGATAATCTCGTTTGAACCTGGAGTTGGATAATGACCTTCAATCATTTTCAAATCCGGGAAGAGCTCCCAGTAACTTCCTGATTCACCGGCAAAAAGCATTGAAATCGGGAGGTCCATAATTCCAAGGTCTTTATCATCATCCTGAAGAACAGAGAAATCAATTTCAGTATCTTTTGAAAGAATTACCTGAGCTGAAATAAGCTTTGACTGTTTTTTGATTCCATCTGTTTCTGCAAGAATCTTTTCGATTTTATCAATATCTGTAAGAGCTGGAATCTGAGGAACTTCAGTTGTAATATTTGTAGAGTTCACTCCAAATAAATCTATTGTTGTACCTTTTTCAGGGATAACCGAAATTGCAAGATCTCCGGTTACATTTGCCCTGAAGTCGTTTTCAAGTCCGCGGTTTACAGATTCAAGGAACGAGTTTCCCATTACAACGATTGCTACACCAAAGAGGATAAACATCGAAATGATAATAGTTTTAGATTTATGTTCCTTGAGGTTGCGGAGGGCAAGTTTAATTATGTCTTTCATTTAGATCTCCTGTAACCGCAAGTTTAGATTTTATAAACGTCCGAACCTTCTTTGTGCTCGTCGTTGATTACCTGACCGTCAAGAATGTGAACAACATGATCACACATATCTACAATACGAGAGTCGTGTGTAGAGAAGATGAAGGTTGTCTGAAGTTCAGGATCCTTGTTCAAAGATTTCATAAGTTTGAGAATCTGTTCTGAGTTCTTTGAGTCGAGGTTGGCTGTAGGCTCATCAGCAAGAATTACAGGAGCCTTTGTTACGAGAGCACGGGCAATAGCAACACGCTGACGCTGACCACCAGAAAGTTCATTTGCTTTGTGATTCTTCCAGTCTGTAAGACCAACCTTTTCAATAAGGTAATTGATCCATTCTTCTTTCTGAGCTTTTGTAAATTCATCTACAGGGCTCTTGGAATTTTTATCTTTTGATTCAAGAAGAAGAGGGAATTCAATATTTTCATAAACATTTAATACCGGAATAAGGTTGAAAGTCTGGAAAATAAAACCAAGATGAGAACGGCGGAGAGCAGTAATTCTACGGTCGAGCTTTGAAGGAATTGCAACACGGACCTTCTTTTTCTTTCCGTCTTTTTTATCTGGACCAGCTGATGCCCATCTTGTGTTAATGGTTTCTGCATCAGCAAGATCTACACCGTTATAAACATCTGTGTCACCAATTACGATTGAGCCACTACTAGGAAGATCAATAAGACCTATCATATTCAAAATTGTTGATTTTCCTGATCCTGAAGGTCCTGAAACTGCGGCGAACTCTCCCTTCTCAATATCGAAGGAAACTCCACGAACGGCTTCTATCCTTTCTTTTCCAAGAGGATAGAATTTGTGCACGTCTTTTAAGCTAACAACTGCCATTTTATATACTCCTTTCTCTATATTGTATTTAATACCGTATTAGTGTATTAGTTGAATAATACAGTGATACATTAAACGTGTCAATATATTTAATACTATTTAAACAACTGTAAAAGAAAAAAGTGTTACTAAACATTCAATGTAAGAGCAAAACTTGTTGCTTCAAGTACAGGTGTAGTTCAGGCCGAAAGTGAAATGCTCATATATGTAAAAGAGGCAGCTGTAAGTACAGTCTACATTACTTCTAGTAATACCATCTTCACTGTAAATAAGGGCAAGAGCCAAACATTGAGTGCTACTTTGTCAGGAAAAGGAATTACAAACAGTGATCAGTACAATCACAAATGGACT
>JAEEGK010022861.1_pt1 | contig 13090 bp, 14 predicted proteins | sample 8958771 | NCBI WGS metagenome assembly JAEEGK01 (sample SAMN16246547, study PRJNA631951) | gut metagenome | biome: gut microbiome; feature: rumen; material: SC-attached | host: Bos | place: Iran: Karaj | collected 2018-10 | reverse complement strand
CATGTTGCGGTAAGCATCGCCTGAACGAGTAAGGATAACTTTGTTTTTCGGGTCCATCTCAAGGATCTTGTTCCAGTACTCAACTGAACGATACTGCTGGTTCATACCTCTGTAGCAGTCAGCAAGACCGAAAAGGGCGTAGAAGTTGTTCGGATCCATTGAAAGAGCGCGCTCGAAGTAATAAACACCCTTGTCGAATGTCTTAAGCTTTCTGTGGCAGTTTCCAATTGATGTAAGAACCCTGATATCTACGGCATTCTCGTTAAGGTCGAGCATCTTTGACCAGTAGTGAAGGGCATCGCGGTACTCTTTGAAATCATAGTGAAGATGACCAAGACCGATAAGAGCGTAGGCATTGTTTTCTTCCATGTCGAGTACGCGAAGGTAAAGCATCTTTGATTTCTTGAAGTCACGGATCTTACGGTAAGCGTCCGCAACACGCGTAAGAACTGTAATGTTCCTGTCATCATGTACAAGATACTGTTCCCAAATCTCAATTGCTTTATGATACTGGTTCAAAGCCTTGTAGCAGTCTGCAAGACCGAAAAGTGCATAGTTGTTGCCAGGATGGCATGAAAGGCATTTTGAATAAAAATCGATAGCCTCGTGGAAGTGGTTCTGTTTTCTGGCGGAATCTCCCAGACCTACAAGAGCGTAGTTGTTGTTTTCCTCCAGTGCTAATATTTCGTTAAAAGCGGCTTCGGCCTCATGTATACGATTCTCTTTAAGGAATGTATATCCTTTTTTGGAAAGCTCAGAAATCTCGTTAGTCTGAGAATCCGATTCGAGCTTTTCAGAAATACTTCCTATTTCCTCGGCATCGTTTTTTGGTAAAGCTGAAAACAAATCGTCCATTTTATTCCTCTTCCATGTATATTTTAGATATAACCGCTGCAATTCTTTCAATTATGGCATCTGACTTCCGTTTGTTATGAGCAAGCCAATAAAGCTTAAGAGCATCAAGATAATCTTCTTTCTCTTCGCTTTTCTGGGCTACTCTGGAAAGTCCATCGGAATACCCTGTGGTGATAAAAAGCCTTCTCGCAGAAAAAATGTCACCATTATTAAAAAGAACATTTCCTTTGCGGTTTAAGACTACTTTCTGTTCTGAAGTAAGACTTGTTACAGGAGAATCTGTTACTTTTATAAATCCATCAGGATGAGCATGATGGTCAAAAGCCTTTTTTAAATCTTCCTTCATAAAGAAATACCTTTAATATAAATGATACAGTTATTTTTCGTTCTGTCAAGAATCGATTTCGTAAAAATCTACGATTGAACGACCATAAATACGATAGTCTTTCTTTCTTAGGTTTCCGAGATTCTCGGGCATATCTTTTTCCGACGGACGGTGTATTAAAACAACGCCGTTTTCTTTAAGCAAGTTGTTGTCGGAAATCGATTTTATAAGGTCTTGGTGGAACTTATAAGGGAACGGAGGATCACAGAAAATGATGTCGAACTGCGTTTTTGTCCGCTTTATAAAAAGCTCGACAGGCATAAAGTGGCATTCAATCTTCTTGTTCATCACTTTTTCTGTAATGCTGACGTTGTCTAAGACTGTTTTTACCTTTATTTTGTCTTTTTCACATAAAACGACGTTTTCGGCTCCGCGTGAAACAGCTTCTATAGCGATTGTTCCGGAGCCTGAAAACAGATCAAGAAACGATTTGCCGGAAAGATCGCCTAAAATCGCGAATATTGATTCTCTCATCCTGTCCATTGCGGGTCTGATAACTCCATCAGGACATTTCGTGAATCTTCCTTTTAGCTCTCCGCCTGTGATTCTCATAAAACCTCTGTTATCATATTTGAGTATGTAAGAATCATAGTGAAAATATACTTGTTAGTCTATCTGTTTTATAAGGCAGAAGTCCATAAAATCTAAGTTATTCGATTGTTTATCCTCTTGAAACATTTTCGCTTTTCAGCTAATATGAGTAACCCCTTGGGGCACAAAAATGTGCTTCCATAAGACCATAAGGAGTTAACATGAGAAATTATGAACTTATGACAATTTTCCCAATCGAGGAAGATTTGTCAAAACCTGCTCTGGAGGCAGTACGTTCAATTCTCGGCGAATTTGGCGCCACAATCGAGAATGAACAGCCTTTCGGAGATCGCGATTTGTGTTATGAAGTTAAGAAACGCAATAAGGGTCGTTTCGTTCTTTTTAACATCAAAGCCAATCCTGCAAAAATCCTTGATATTGACAAACGCTTCAAACTTCAGGCTGATCTCCTGAAATTTATGTTTGTACGCGTAGACGAGTAACGTTGAGTTCTGGAGGCAGCTATGACAGACCTGAATCATGTAGTTTTAATCGGTAGACTTACTCACGATGCTGAAGTTAAATACTTGGCGAATGGTTCTCCGGTTGCAAATTTATCTATAGCTGTAAACAGAAATAAAAAAGAAGGTGATCAGTGGTCAGAGCAGACCAGTTTCTTCAATATCCAACTTTGGGGAAATTCAGCTGAGAACCTTAAGCAGTACCTTGTCAAAGGCAAAATGATTGCAGTTGACGGGGAGTTGCGCCAGGACAGATGGGAAAAAGACGGTCAGACTCAGAGCAAAGTTTACATCTATTCAAGATCTATTCAGTTGCTTGGTGGTAAAGAGGGCGGAAGCGGCAATAACGCCGGGGGGTACAACCCTGGAAACTACCAGTCATCGAACCGTGGTTCTTATCAGCCTAAACCAAGAGATACAGGCAATTCACAGCCTAGTTATGACGAAGGTATGTCCTATGGCGGAGATTCCGGTTTTACGGAAGATATCCCATTTTAAGGAGACAATGAAATGTCAGATGAGATCGTAAAAGATATTGATACAACGCCAGACGTTCAGATGCAGGATGTAATCCGTGACGCAGATGAGCGCGCACCACGTGCAAAAGGAAAGACTTTTTTCCGCAAGAAGGTATGCCGTTTCTGCGCACAGAAGGCAAAGGTAGACTATAAGGATGCCGATGGTCTTCGCAGATTCACAACAGAGCGCGGAAAGATTCTTCCACGCCGCATTACTGGCACATGTGCAAAACATCAGCGCAGACTCGCTCTTGAAATCAAAAGAGCACGCGCTATCTGTCTGCTTCCTTTCGTAGCTGACTAAGGTTTCAGAAGCTTCCATACTCCGGAAGCGATTCTGAAAATTATCCATCAATTTATGCGTATAAATACGCAATTGGAGTTCGTAAATGAAAGTTATTCTTAACGCAGATATTAAGCACCTTGGTGAAGAAGGTGATGTAAAGCTTGTTGCTGCTGGTTATGCACGCAACTACCTTTTCCCACGCAATCTCGCTCTTCCATACAATGACACAACAGTGGCATATTTCGAGAGCAAGAAAGAAGAGATTGAGGCTAGAAAAGCTCAGAAACGCGCTGATTCAGCTTCTCTCAAAGAAAAGCTCGATGCTCTTACACTCGTTATCAAAATGCCTGCTGGAGCAAACGGAAAGCTTTATGGTGCTGTTACAAACCTCAGCATTGCAGATGCTCTTGCAAAAGAGGGCTATGAAATTGAGCGCAAGCGCATTGAGGTTCCAGGCTCAACTGTAAAGATGGTTGGCAAATTCGTTGCTCACGTTCGTCTTTATGAGTCTGCTGTTGCTGACGTTACAGTTAGCGTTGAAGCTCAGGAAGACCAGAAGAAAGAAGCTCCTAAGGCTGACAAGAAAGAAGCTAAAGCTGAGAAAAAGGCTGAAGCTCCTGCAGAAGCCGAAGCTGCTGAAACATCAGCCGATGTTAAAGCTCCTGCTGCTGAGGAAGCAAAGGCTGAGTAATGTCATTAAAGGATAAGGTTCCGCCTCATAATCTTGATGCTGAACAAGCTACATTAGGAGCCTTACTCCTTGACTGGGACGCAGTTGGTATAGTTTTGCCATATCTGCGTCCCGAACGTTTCTATTCAATTCAAAATCAAAAAATATTTGAGGCAATTCTTTCCCTTTACAATAAAGGTACAAGGGGCGATTTGCTTACTTTACAGGATGAGCTTAGGTCATCTGGACAGCTCGATGCCGCAGGTGGTATAGCTTATCTTTCTTCCCTTACAGATACAGTTCCTACAAGTGCCAATGTTGAGTATTACGCAAAAATCATCTTTGATGAGTTTATCCGTCGCGAACTTATAAAAGTTTCTGCAGATATCGTAAGCGAAGCTCATGATGAGACAATAGACAGCCGTTCTGCACTTGAAGAAGCCCAAAAAAGAATATTCGACCTTACGGATTCAAAACAGACTCAAAGCATCAAAACGATGCAGGAAGAGATCCCTAAGGCAATCGATATAATCCAGCAGCTTTATCACGATAAGAAAGATCTTAATGGAATACCTTCTGGTCTGATTGATTTGGACATGATGACGACAGGTTTCCATGGCGCGGAGCTTATAATAATCGGTGCACGTCCTTCTATCGGAAAAACTGCGCTTGCCCTTACAATGGCGGAATATTCCGCTGTCATAAAGAAAATCCCGACGGCGTTCTTTTCGCTTGAAATGTCGGATATGCAGCTTATGATGCGTCTTTTGTCTATGGAAGCAAGGATTCCGTCGGAGCGCATTCGTACCGGCAAGCTCAAGAACGACCAGTTTATGCGCTTACAGAACGCTGCTGGAGCAATTTATGAGTCACCTCTCTATATCGTGGACACGCCGAACATGAAGCTGCTCGACCTGCGCGCAATTGCACGGCGTTTTAGGCTCCAGTACAATGTGCAGATTATCTTTATAGACTATATTACGCTTATCCAGAGCGAGAATACGCTTATTCCGCGCCATGAGCAGATTGCAGAAATTTCCCGCTCATTAAAGAGTCTCGCCCGTGAACTTGAGATTCCGATAGTCGTATTGTCTCAGGTTAAGCGTGATGCAGAAGGAAAAGCCCCGACTCTCGCAGATTTGCGTGAATCTGGCTCAATAGAGCAGGATGCGGACGTTATTATGTTTCTTCACAGGGAAAGAGAAGCGGAAAAAACAAAAGAGGGTGAAAAACTGCCTACAATACCGACTCAGCTTATTCTTGCAAAGCAGCGAAACGGTCCTGTAGGTACTTTGGATATTACTTATTTCCCGGCATACACAAAGTTCGAGAACGCTGCCAAAGAATCAGAATGAAACCCATTCACCGGAAAGCGTTATGTACCAGCTTGAGTACAAATTGTTGCTTTTCGCGTTATACCAAGAGACACTACCGTCTTTATTAAGAACAAGAAGCAGATTGTTGTTGCCTGTCGTCTTGACTGGAAGCGCGGCGAATCTTGTATATACAAAGCCTTTGCGGGTTCTTATGTTAATGCCGTAAATCTGGTCTTTACCAATATTCGTATAGAGAATACCGTTGTTGAACCAAGTAAACGCCTGCGTGTCTTCTTCGTTCCAGGTCATTATCGGGCTGCATTGTTTTGTAGAAGGATAGAACGCATAGATCTGCGTCTGCTTTTCCTCGCTGGAATAAAGAACGCCGTAGAAAACGTTTCCGCCGCTAGTTCCGTTCGAAAGTCCGAAAGAAACTTCTCCGGTTACAGGAAGAGAAACAGTTTCCAATGTCTGTGTATCAACCTGGATAAGCGGGGATTTCGGGTTTGTCGATGCTGTCTTCGCTACGTACAAATCGGTGTCAGAGAAAAGAAGCGCATCCTGAATACCAGTTCCGTTGAAAACATCTTTTATCTTAGCTGTGCCAAAATCGTAAAGTTTGACAGTATTGCTTCCTTCAATGATAACAAGCTTATCGTTGTACAACTTGACGTTCTGTAAAGATTTGGATGGCGAATAGATCGTTTTGCTTATCCATCCGTTAGCCGCAGTCGTAAAGATTATAGGCTGTGTTTTTCCCTTTGACCAAAGAATAAGGCTGTCTTCATCTTTTGTAATAAGATTCGTATAACCTCTGTTAATTGTAACCGGCTCAATTGTCTTATCTGTGTAAGATGATGTAAATACAGAGCTTTCTGTCAGGAAGTAGAATGTGTCGTCAACAGAATCTATGTCGTAAATTTGGGAATAAACCTGCTTTGAGCCTTCTGTCATAAGGCATGTTTCTGCAGATGGTGTCAAATCGATGTAATGAATCGAGCCGTCTTTGCATGCCGCATAGAGTGTATCGTCATTTTTAGTAACGGCTGTAATCTCGGAGTTGTTTGCTGTAGCGATGTATTTAAGGATGACAGAACGTGCCGAAATATTCGCGTAATCGGCAGAAACCATTTTCAAAGTATAATTCGTTCCGTCATTGTCAAGGAAATAAAGAGAACTGTCGCTTCTGGATGTTGCAAGAAGCGGCTTTTTTGCTTGAATACGTGTCTGTAAATTGCCAGTTACTGCATTAAACACATATATCGTGTTGTTTTTCACGCCTGCGAACAACAAATCGTTGCTGAAAAGAACAGGCTGTTCCAAACTCTGCTCGATATTAAGCTCTGCTTTTTTCTCGCGGGAGCTAAGGTTTATATACTCAAGATGTCCCATAGGGGTGTAGAGTATGCAGCTTTTCTCCGTTTTGCTTGTCAAAGCAAGTGTTACCATTTCTATAGGGTCTTTGATTTTTGAAACAACGTCGCCTTTCTGGTCAAGAAAATAAATGCCAGCCTCAGATGTAGTTCCAACCATCAAATATGTGCCTTTTTCTGAATATTGGAGAGATGAGACTGTATATGGAACACGTTTTGCGTAAACCTTTTTCTGTGTGCTCCAGTTCCAGACGGAAATTCTGTTGATTGAGTAGCCGTCTGTCTCGTATATCGCAATGTTGTTGTTCTTCGGATGTTTTGCAATCATTTTTATTTCAAGATCAGATATCTGATAATGTTCGCCTGTACCGTCATGATTCCAGTTAATGACATAACCGTCTTGTCCGACAGTGAACAATGAATTCGACGTCATCTCCATGTCGTTAATCTGACCGAAATGTGGTTGTGTAGAAACGTGTACGTCTGCGAAAAGTGTATATGCTATAAAAATGAAACTAAAAACAGTTATCAGTTTTTTCATTATAATCTCCAAATATTTTAAGAGGTCACTCTGTCTCTAACTAGTTATGAATAAAATAGTTTATATCGCTGAATAATGCAATAACAAAAAGTATCACAATTATTCCTATGCCAACGAATTGTATGTAATACAAGAACTTTGGCTTTATTTGCCTTTTCCTGATAAACTCAATCAATGCAAAAAGAATAAGTCCGCCGTCAAGGATTGGGATTGGCAGAAGGTTCATTATAAAAAGTGAGATACTGATAAGCGCAAGAAAATTGAGTACGGAAACAACTCCTGTCGAAAAACCTGCCTTAAATCCGGCTTCTGCAGTCTCGCCAATCATTTTCGTAATACGTGCTGGACCAGAAACTGCCTGTGAAAGATCAACACCCTTAAACAAAAGACCTATGCTTTTTAATGTAAGCCCTGTCAGATTCACTGTCTCTTTTATGCCTTGCCAAATGGCAGGTAAAAACCAGTATGTCTCGGTATGATGTATGTCTGTCGCGAAATATATGCCTAAATCTTCATTTTCATCAAGCTTTATTACGCATGAATGAAGCTGACCGGTTCTTTTGAATTGGAGCTTAAAATCTCCGTTTCTGTTCTGAATGGCTTTTTGAAGGTCGTATATGTTTGAAATATCAGTGTCGTCAGCCTTTGTTATTATGTCGCCTTCAAGAAGCCCTACGTTTTCGGCGGCGCTTCCTTCTTCAACCTTTGCAATAACTGGGTCTATCCAGTTCATTATGCCGAGCTTTCCTGTCCCTGTTGATTTGTCGAGTTTTGTAGTGACATCGAACAAAATGTTGCTGCCATTCCTTTCAACAAGCAAAGAAAGCGTTTCGTCCGGTGAAGAAGCGACCGCCTGTGTAATATCTGTAAAAAGGGGAGTCTCCTTGCCGTTTATAGAGATTATACGGTCGCCTGTCTGTAGACCAGCATCTTTTGCCGCGGACTCAATGTCATTATATACTTCTGTCGCAAGGACAATTCTGTTGTCGGCTGAATAAAAATCGTAACCAATCATTGAGATTATAGTGAATGCTACGACGGCGAAAAGAACGTTAAAAAAAGGTCCTGAGAACGCTATAACAGCCCTTCTAAGAGGATGAACGCCATAGAATGAGTCTGGTTCGCCAGTGATGTGATCTTCTTTGTTATCGAGCGCATCCTGAAAAGCTTTTTCGCCTTTCATTGCGCAGTAGCCGCCGAGCGGTATTAATGAAATCCTGAAATCAGTTCCTTTTATCGTTTTGTGAAACAAAACAGGTCCCATACCTATGGAAAAAGCTTCTACAGTTACTCCATTGAGTTTCGCGGCAACAAAGTGTCCGGTCTCGTGTATAAGAACAATAAGTCCCAAACCAAGAATGCCGTATACAAAAGTCATGAAACCTTCTCCTGCGCGAGACTGCGGGCTTTTCTGTCAATTTCCATAACTTCGTCAAAGCTCTTTGGTTCTGATGCCCAGTCATGTGAAAGAACGCTTTCTGTAAGGTCTGAAATACCGTAGAATCCGATTTTTCCTTTTGCGAAAGAAGCGACAGCTACCTCGTTCGCAGCATTGTATGCGATTGTATAGCCTCCGTTGTTCGTGGCTGCTTTGTATGCCAGCCGGAGCATTGGAAAGCGGTCAAAATCCGGACCAGAAAAAGTCATTTCAAGTGGAGACTCAAAATCGTATAGATTCAATAGTTCAAGCGAGTTTTCTGTAAAATCCGGCCAAGTTAGGGCAGTGAGGATAGGATGCTTCATATCCGGCTTGGAGATTTGTCCGTACAATGCTCCGTCTTTTGTCTGTATGAGCGAATGTACTAGGCTCTGCGGATGTATCGTAACCTTCACTTGTTCTGGCTTGGCATCGAAAAGTCTGCATGCTTCAATAACTTCAAGGCCTTTGTTCGCAAGAGAAGAACTGTCAACGGTGATTTTTGGACCCATGTTCCAAGTAGGATGTTTAAGCGCATCTTCCAATGTAACTTTCAAAAGTTTTTCTTTTGAAAATGTGCGGAAAGGACCGCCGGAAGCTGTAAGCACGATGCGTGCGACATTTTCCTTTCCAAAATGATTTATAAGCGAGAAAACAGCGGAATGCTCGGAATCAACTGGAAGAATGCGGCAATTGTTCTTTTCTGCGAGCGCACGAACAAGAGGATATGCCATAACGACAGTTTCTTTGTTCGCAAGCGCAAGGTCTATGCCGCGTTCCAAAACGAAAACAGAAGGAAGTAGTCCGGCGCTTCCTGCAATTCCGTTAATAACGATATCGGGTTTTGTGTCATCAAGGAGTTTTTTTATTCCATCGATACCAGTGTATGATATTTCGTTTGGAACGTTGGCACAGTTTGTATCGGACGCGGCAGAACTGTCAGAAACTCCGCAAAGACAAAGTTTGTCGCAACAATATTGTTTGGAAAGCGAAATAAGAGAGTCTGCATTTTTGTTGGCTACAAGCCCGACAACACGAAACAGGTCGGGGAGTGTGCTCATTATTTCAAGAGAGCTTTTTCCGATAGAACCTGTGGCTCCAAGAACAACTACTTTTTTCATGTTTTATATTCCGAAAAACAACTCCGTGAGCAAGAAGAAAAGCGGAGCAGAAAACAAAATTGAGTCTATTGAATCAAGAAGTCCGCCTCTGCCTGGGATAATTCGACCAGAATCTTTGAAATTGGCAGCACGTTTTATTACAGACTCAACGAGATCGCCGATTATAGAGGTTAATGCCGCAAAAAAGGCGATTGTAAGAATTGCAACAAGAGATCGGGTAGCTAGATATGGAATAAGCTTCCAGCCTAGAAAGCCTAATATAATAGGACCGGCAAATCCTCCGATGTATCCTGCGATACTTTTGTTAGGGCTTGCCTTGAAAATATTCTTGTTGTTTTTTCCAAGCAGAACTCCAAAGAGCCAAGCTGTAGAATCTGAGCTGAAAACAAGAAGCAGAAAAGAAGATATAAGAACTGAAGCATGTTCCCAACCTGTCATACGGGATACGAACGAGATAAGAAAGCCACAGTAAAATATTATAAAGAAAGAAGATGACATTCGCTGTATTGATTTTTCGAATGAAAATGTTTGCTTGTCATATCCGAATATTTCTTTTGCCATAACAAGCAGGAAGGTTGCTATAAATGTAAGTGAAATAACATGAGTAGACCAATCAAAAGCAACAGTGAAATATGTAATGATTGGTATAGTTACTGTAAGAAAAATAACAAAAGGAAGTGGTTGAACGGAACTTCGCTCTTTAACCATTTTGTGAAGTTCTACTGTGGAAATTATAGAGACAGCGACTATTACGATATGAAGAATTATGTGATTACAGAATGCGGCTGTCGTAATCAAAATAATTAATGGAATTCCTATAAAAAAAACTAAAAGTCGCTGTAAAACTGTACTCACTATTTCACTCCGCCAAATCTTCTCTCTGTTTTTTGAAATTTTTGAATAGCATCAAAAAAATCTTCTTTTGTATAGTCTGGCCATAGTATATCACAAAAATCAAATTCAGTATATGCAGACTGCCAAAGCATAAAATTGCTTATTCTTTTTTCTCCGCCAGTACGTATTATCAAATCTGCGTCAGGCAAAAATGGTAAATCAAGATAAGGCGATATATCAACCTTTTCTGGAACTGTAGGAGAGGGTTCAGAAAGAATCTTTGAAATATATTTACCGACGGCTCTGTTTATTTCGTCATGGCCGCCATAATTTATTGCAAGTACAAGGTTTAAGTTCGTATTGTTTTTACTGTCTTCTATAACGTTTTTAATGTCTTTTTGTAAATCTGGGGAAAGTCTTGTAATATCACCAAGATGATGAAGTCTTATTCCGTTTTTCCTGTAAAAATCAACTTCTGTTTTAAGATGAATCCCTAAAAGCTTCATAAGATAGCTGACTTCGCTTTCGGGTCTTTTCCAGTTTTCTGTAGAAAATGTGTATAAGGTAAGATATTTAACACCTGCTTCAATGGCAGCAAGCATTATTTCCCTAGCTCGATCAACACCGGCTTTATGTCCGGCTGTGCGGGGAAGTTTTCGTTTTTGGGCCCATCGTCCGTTCCCGTCCATTATTATTCCAACATGAACAGGAACGGGCTTTGTTTCAGATATATCCGGCATTAGCCTTCCATAATCTCTTTTTCTTTTGCTTCAAGAATCTTATTGATTTCCTGAATAAAAGAATCTGTAGATTTCTGAAGAGCGTCTTCAGCAGTTTTCAGACTGTCTTCTGTAAGAATGCCGTCTTTCTGCTGCTTTTTAAGGTCATCGTTGCCGTCTCTTCTTATGTTGCGGATAGCAACTCTGCTGTTTTCAGCGATGTTTTTCGCCTGTTTGCAAAGTTCCTTTCTTCTATCTGCTGTTAACGGTGGAATAGCGATTCTAATAACTTTTCCGTCGTTTGATGGGTTCAGACCAAGATCTGCGCTGAGGATTGCTTTCTCAATTTCCTTGATGAGGCCTTTGTCCCACGGCTGGATAACAACCATGCGGGCTTCAGGAATAGAGATTGTGGCAACCTGGCTTAACGGAGATTTATCTCCATAGTAATCAACGCGAACTTTATCGAAAAGAGATGCAGAAGCACGTCCTGTACGTATTGTATTGAATTCATCCTTCAAAGAAGCGATAGTTTTTTTCATACGTTCTTCAACTGTATCTGCCATTTTTTTTCTCCTAAATAAAGAGGGAAATGATTTTTACCGCCGCATCATCTGGATTGAGCGAATACGGCGGTAAAACACAATCGTTTATTTACCAAGAACGAACAGTTTTGCTGTTGCGAAGCTCAAAGAAGCACCAACTTCTTTTCCAACTTCTGCAAGTTTAGCTGTAACAGTCTTTTTGTCATCCTTTACGAACATCTGGTCCTCAAAGCAGATTTCAGCGAGGTGCTTGTTAATCTTGCCCTGAAGGATTCCGTCCTTAACATTGTCCGGCTTAGAAGCCATTTTTGGATCCTGATCCATCTGAGCCTTGAAGATTTCCTTCTGCTCAGCGATGTATGTTTCAGGAACGTCTTTCTTTGTTAAGTAAGCTGGTGTGAATGCTGCGATATGGAGACAGCAGTCATAAGCGAAAGCCTTAACTGCATCTGCTGTAGATCCCTTAACAACAACAACTGCACCAGTCTTTTTGTCTGAGTGTACGTAGAAAGAAGAAGCTGCATCAGCAGGAATATCGATAACTTCTACTTTTGCAACTTTCATGTTCTCGCGGATTGAAACCTTGAGTGGCTCAAGGAGCTGCTCGTGCTCTGGCTCAACTTTTGTGTAGCCTTTCTCGAAAGTTACGTCCAAAAGTTTCTCACCAACTGCTACGAAATCAACGTTGTTAGCAACGAAGTCTGTTTCGCATGTAAGCTCGATAACAACAATTTTATTTCCATTCTGGCGAACAAAAAGGCGTCCTTCTGTTGTAGCGCGCTCTGAGCGTTTTGCCATAGCAGCAAGACCTTTCTCTTTAAGGAGCTTTGCGGCTGCATCTGCATCGCCGTTGCACTCTACGAGAGCCTTTTTACATTCCATCATTCCGGCACCAGTAGCTTCTCTGAGTGCCTTAACATCAGCGGCTTTAATTTCCATTTTTAATCTCCTTACTCGTAGAGCTTGTCTTCATCTACGAGGTCGTCATCTCCGTTCTGCTCATCAGCTTCTTTTGGCTCAGTAGGAGTGTAGTTGCTGTAGTCAACGATTTCCTCATCATCAGATTTCTTGGAAATATCGCCCTCAAGAAGTTCTTCTTCTTCATCCTGAAGATTCTCGATAATCTTAAGACCTGTCTCGTTGTCAGCTTCGATAACTGCGTTTGCGATAATCTGTGTGAAAAGTGTGATTGCGCGGATAGCGTCGTCGTTTCCTGGAATAGGATAGTCTATGCCCTCTGGGTTACAGTTTGTATCAACAACAGCGACAATCGGAATACCCATGCGGCGTGCTTCTGCAACTGCAATAGCTTCTTTGTGTGTGTCGATGATGAAAATGATTCCAGGAAGCTCTTTCATTTCCTTGATACCGCCAAGGTTCTTCTCGAGCTTTGCCTTTTCTTTCTGGATAGCTGAAATTTCTTTCTTTGTGATGTTCTCGAAAGTACCATCTACTTCC
>JAEEGK010022858.1_pt1 | contig 13094 bp, 8 predicted proteins | sample 8958771 | NCBI WGS metagenome assembly JAEEGK01 (sample SAMN16246547, study PRJNA631951) | gut metagenome | biome: gut microbiome; feature: rumen; material: SC-attached | host: Bos | place: Iran: Karaj | collected 2018-10 | reverse complement strand
GACATAGCATAATTGAATATTGTTACCACAGACGGTGGCGAACGATCTTAAATGATTATTCGTCCCCGTCTTTTTTTATCCAAAAATCGCCGGAAACGGCACAACAAAGCCTGCAAATAAAAAGTCAAGGCTAAATTGAAAGCACTTTGAAAATTTTATACAGGTTGAAAGTTAGGTATCAAAATAAGACCACCACACCAGTGCTGGTTTGAAGAGTATAGTGGATGATTATTATTCTGGAAGAGATGCAAGGTATTCTTTCACTCGTCCATAGTAGATGCGCAGAAATTTATTGGCGCCTGCAGTCATGTAGACATAATACGGCTTCCCTTGAGCACGTTTCTTGTCTAAGAACTGATATACGGGATCATCTTGTGGCTTGGTTTTGATCAGAACATCCATTACCTGAAACAATGTTTTCCTAAGGCCAGAAGAACCACGCTTTGAAGTAGGAACGCTTTTTTGTTCATAAGTTCCGGATTCATTTACGCCTGGATCTACGCCGGCAAATGCGGTAATGGCGCCCTTGTGAGTAAAGCGGGTAACGTCGCCGATTTCAGCCATTAGCTGAGGACCGAGTGACGGACCAACCCCTTTCATGGCCATGACAATAGGATATTCAGGAAGTTTGGATGCTGTTTCATTCATGAGAGCGCGTAGTGACTCAACGGTTTCAGAGGCAATGTTAAGCTGATCGACAGCTTGTTTGATAATAAGCTTTGTAACGTCATCCTTGGGAAGTACGGGAACAAGTTCCTTTGCTTTTCCGTAGATTTCTTCAGCCTTGGATTTGCTGAAGTTGTACTTCTTGCGATTACACCAGTTCTGGTAATGGTTGATAAAGGCGTTTTGAGACATTTTACGGACGCAGTCCACATGCCAGTAAGTAGATGCAAAATCAACCCACTTTTGACTTCCATCACTGCGTGCAGGGCTGTCAAAGTAAGCATTGACACCAGGATAGGTTTGGTCAAGGATGCCGATTAGATTATTCTTCATGGCCGTCTTATGCTTCATGTAAAAACTAAACTGACGGTTCATGGTTTTAAGCTGATTACGTAATTCGTCCATAACACTATACTGTTTAAGATTTTGCCACTTGTCAAGTGCATATCTGGCAATCTTAACGGCATCAGCCTTGTCGGATTTGACCTTGCGAAGGGAATCATTGTCAAAGTCCTTAATCAGTTTTGGGTTGATGGCACTGACGAAAAGGTTGGCCTCTGAAAGCTGGCGAGCGAGGACTTCATAATAACGTCCCGTATGCTCCATCACAATCCGAGACTCACCGTCAACGGACTTGATGAGTTTTACAAGTGATTTGATATCACTGGTTGTGTGTTTGATTTCAAAGGGAGTGGAAACAATTTCACCAAAGGGTCGCACGATGGCAACCATACTTTTTCCTTTTGAAACATCGATACCTACTGCATTCATAAATCTGTCACTCCTTAAGATTATTGCAATGGATATATACCAGTTTTACTCATTGCCTATTCTATCTACTGTGGTGTGACACGAACGTACCCGAGGCAGTTCAACCTGCATAAAACGAACGCTGCAAATGAGGAGCTGGTTATCAGTCTAATTTACGGACGCTAAGTCCAAGAGGGGAGGCCGACATACCGATTGCTCCACCATTATACAGCTAAGCAACAAGATGGATAATTCCTTACTGGCTGTAAGGGTTATTAACCATAAATATATTGTAGTAGAGGAGGGAAAAGAATGGATACTCAAGATAGGGATGTACAAGAAAAAGATATACAAGAACAAGAAAATGAAATCGCAAAAAAGTTAATTATGGCAGTATTTATAGTCGTGGTTATAGCGATAATGTTCTTTATAGCGTTTAAACTAGGATATGAATCAGGGAAAAAAGGAGCTTATAATAAAGCAATGACAGAGTATTATGAGTCTAAGATCAATGAATGATCAATAGGAATTGTATTTATTACAAGGAATAGAAGTATGGATATGATCGAGAAAACCAAAAAGATAACCAGCATATATGACGGACGTATCATACATGTGCATGTGGATGATATAGAGTTGGCAGATGGCAAGCCGGGGACGAGAGAGGTTGTGGAGCATCCCGGAGGAGTATGTATCGCCGCACTTACTGATAAAAATGAGCTCATGTTTGTGAGACAGTTCAGATATCCGTTTAAAGAGGAAACACTGGAGCTGCCGGCAGGCAAGCTGGAAAAAGGAGAGGATCCTTTTAATACAGCACAGAGGGAATTAAAGGAAGAGACAGGATGCACAGGTAAAGACTGGGTATTTATGGGGAATATGTATCCGACACCCGGTATCTGCTCAGAGATAGACAGACTTTATTTTTGCCACGTGGATAAGGAATCGGGCAGTCTGCATTTAGATGAGGACGAGTTTATAGAGCCTGAGCGTATACCGATAGAGAAGGCTGTAGAGATGGCTATGAACGGTGAACTTCCCGACGCAAAGACACAGCTTTTGGTATTGAAGGTGGCAAGATTTCTTTAATAAAAATATAATGACTTTGGTCAGTCAGGTTACTTGATTTTTTTCGAAAAACCTGCTATTATATTAGGTGGTACAGATTGGACACTTTTGTTTGTATATGATTACAAGGAGGTAAGCATATGGATGTTGGTGGAGTTTTGACAGTCACTTTGTCGGATGCGAAGACCCGCAACGATATAGGTATGGCTGTGCTTGCAAAGCAGATGGATACTGAGGAGCAGGCAGGAGTTGCTATGATCGATATGATGAACAAGAGCTTTATGGAGAAAAGTGTTAATCCTAAGGTTGGCGGTAATATTGATATCAGTATCTGAAAATGTAAGTTTCCCGTCCTATGAGGACGGGTTTTTTATGAGTTATATTAAATGGTTTTAAAAATCCTGTTTCGGAGAATGATCTTTTCTTATGGGAGAAACGCCCGGATGCCTATAAAATAAGAGACTACAGGCAATTGAATAAATTTTTTAAATTTTTTTAAAAAAGTACTTGATTTTTTTTGAAGACGGGTATATAATATCGCTTGTGCTTGTGAAAAACAAGAAACGCACCTTTAGCTCAGTTGGTAGAGCACCTGACTCTTAATCAGGGTGTCCAGGGTTCGAGCCCCTGAAGGTGCATAACAGAAAACCTTGAGATGAAAATCCCAAGGTTTTTCTTTTTGCTTATTAGATTTCTTTTTGTCTGTAGTTTTTGTTATTATTTCCGGTATTATTCTTGTCAGCCTGTCAGCATTTTTGTATTATCGTTCGATTTTTCCCTGCGTGCCCTGAATGCGGGAAGTGCGGCTCTGCCTTCCGGCGTTACCGGCTTTACCCATTTACCGTTGTGCAGATGGATCTGCATAAGGATGTAACGTATGGGCTCATCTATATAGCAGCATATAAATACCAGATATGTGGGTGCTCCGATGACCATGCCGGTTATCCATACAAGCGGAACTACCATCAGCCACATAAATACTATCTCAAGGACGGTACCGTATACAGCTTCGCCTGCGGATCTGAAGGTGTCGTTCTGCGTCCAGTTACCCATTCTTATGATGGCAAAAATGGCATATATCACAATGAACTGGGTAGCGATCGTAAAGCTTTCCCCTTCGAGATTGGCCAGGGTGAGGATAGGAGCGTGAAGTGCTATCAGCAGAACTCCGACAAAGGCTATAAAGCCCTGACACAGATATACGATCCTCCAGGCTCTTTTATATGCGGTCTCGAGATTGCCTGCGCCGACCTCCTTACCTACCAGGATGGATGAAGCATTTGAGAACCCTGCAAAGAATCCGATAACCAAACCTTCTATGGTCCTGAAGAGTGCGAGTGCTGCAATGGCATCATTGGTCTGTCTTCCCATTACAACGTTTATCATCATGTTTCCGACACCGATCAGGACTTCGTTCATGATTATCGGGAAACATTTTTTGAAATATTCGGGAGTCAGTCCCTTGCGGCCCGAGAAGTGTTTTCTAAAGGCAAATAGGAACGGGTGTCCGTTTATCTTAGCTAAGATTATGATAACCGCGATGTTGCAGAACTGTGCTATAAGTGTGGCAAGTGCTGCTCCTTTTACGCCCAATGCGGGGGCTCCGAGATTACCGAATATAAGCACCCAGTTCAAAAATATGTTGACGCCGACCGAAGCGATCGAGCCGTATAACGGGATACGTACTCTTTCAGTACACCGGAGGAGCACTGCCATAGCCATGGAGAATACCATGAGTATATAGGAGAAGCCGATGATCCTGAGATATTCAACACCTATCGCCTGGATATCCGCTTTATCCGTATAGAGCTGCATTACCTTTTCCGGGAAAAGTACAGCCATTCCGCAGAAAACAGAGGCAACTACCATCATACAGGTGAGGGTCAGACCGTAAGCACGGTTTAAGCTGTCTTCGTCTTTTGCTCCCCAGAACTGGGATATGAAAAGCATACCGCCGCCGACAAAGCCCCAGTAGCCGGAAAACATAAGTGACGAAAACTGGGCGCACAGACCTACAGCTCCGAGTTCGTTCTGCCCTATTGATGAGATCATCATGGTGTCTACCATGGATGCGGTAGTGGTGAGCAGATTCTGCAGAGCTACAGGGATAGCTATTACACATATTCTTTTTATAAATGTCTTCCAATCGAAGGGTTCTTTTGCTGTGTTCATGGCATCCTTTCATTTATCCTAAAACGTATAGGGTGAGTATAGCACATAAATCGTTGCTTTTCCATGGTTTTTATTGACATTTACGGTATAAAACGATAATATTTGTTTGATAAGGATTTGGGTTGGAAAAAGATCCTAATGGCAGAGTAGACAAAGCCTTCCCCTCGAGGGGAAAGTGACCGAACAAAGTGAGGTCGGATGAGGTGTTGATGGCATACAGGAACATATCTTAGGATGGATATGGGAGGGTTTATGAACAGAATAGTTTTCGATGAAAAAAACAGAATATTTAAACTGGATACACCCGGATCGAGCTATATGATAAAGATAGCTGATGAAGACGGCTTTTTACTGCACATGTATTATGGGAAGCGTCTGGGCAGCACCCTTACGGATGATCTGTGCAGACTTCTGCAGCATCCATTTGTACCGTCGAAAAATGAACGTGAGCGTGCATCGTTTATGGACTGCGCTCCTTTTGAATATCCGTGCCACGGCCTCGGGGATTACAGGGATGACGCTTTTGCAGTACTTAATAAGGACGGACATACTGCGACGTCATTCAGCTACAGGTCACACGAGATATATAAGGGGAAACTGGGGATAAAGGGTCTCCCTGCTACATTCGGTACTGAGGATGAATGTGAGACCCTGGAGATAACGGGATGTGATCTCGCAAACGGGTTGATGATCACGTTGTACTACAGTGTGTTTTACGATAATGATGCCATAGCCAAAAGTGTGAGGATAACCAATACAGGTATTGAGACTATAAAGCTGACCAAGGTATTGTCAAGTTGCGTAGACTTATATGGCGAGGATTATGATACGATATTCTTACACGGCTCCTGGGCCAGGGAAAGGATCATCGACAGGAAGCCTTTGGGATACGGGAAGCATTATGTATCATCATTAAGAGGCGAGTCAAGCCATCAGGAGCATCCGTTTATAGGACTTGTTGCAAAAAATGCTGATGAGGATAACGGGGATGTATACGGATTTAACTTTGTATACTCCGGCAATTTCATAGCGCAGGCAGAAAAGAGCCAGTTTGACAGTGTACGAGTGCTTATGGGTATAAATCCGGTGGACTTCTGCTGGAATTTAAAACCGGGCGATGAGTTTTATGCACCTGAGGTCATAAGCGTGTATTCATCCGAGGGTCTGGGCGGTATGAGCAGGAGCTTCCATGACCTGTACCGCAGGCATCTGATACGCGGGAAATATAAAGACAGAAAACGTCCGATACTTATAAATAACTGGGAAGCCACATATTTTGATTTTAATACCGAGAAACTTATTGCCATAGCAAAAAGAGCCTCGGCTCTCGGCATAGAGATGCTGGTAATGGATGACGGATGGTTCGGACACAGAAATGATGACTCGTCGTCACTCGGTGACTGGTATGTAAATGAAGAAAAGCTTCAGGGCGGACTTAAATATCTGGTTGATGAAGTAAATAAGCTCGGGCTTAAGTTCGGTATCTGGATGGAGCCGGAAATGATAAGTCCCGACTCGGACCTGTACCGTGCACATCCGGACTGGGCTATACAGATACCCGGCAGGACTCCGGTAAAGAGCAGGGCACAGCTGGTACTTGACCTCTCAAGAGATGAAGTGGTCGAGTATGTATACGGCAGGATATCGGCAATACTAAAGAGTGCAAATATAGAGTATCTTAAATGGGATATGAACAGACAGCTTACTGACCTGGGCAGTATCGGACTTACTTCGGAAGCTCAGGGTGAGCTTTTCCACAGGTATGTACTCGGTGTATATGCCCTGCAGGACAGACTGATAAAGGATTTCCCCGATCTGCTGCTGGAGAATTGCTCGGGAGGCGGAGCGAGATTTGATCCGGGTATGCTTTACTACAGTCCGCAGATCTGGACTTCCGATGACCAGGATCCCGTAGAGAGGCTTAAGATACAGCAGGGTACGGCACTAATATATCCGCTTTCCACTATGGGCGCACATGTATGTGATTGTCCCAATCATACGACAGGCCGTACGACGCCTTTTGAAACAAGAGGTTATGTGGCTTTAGCCGGCACATTCGGATATGAGCTGGATGTGACGAGAATACCGGAGGCCGATCAGGCGCTTATACCTTATCAGATAAAGATGTATCACAGGTATAACGATCTTGTAAGAACAGGAGATTATTACCGGATAGCTTCATTCCTTGAAAACCATGAGTGGGATGCCTGGGAAGTTGTATCACCTGACAAGTCGGAAGCACTCGTCACCGTGATAAATGTGAATGCACGCGTGAACATGAAGGCACGTCCGGTTAAGCTTAAAGGCCTTGATCCTGAAAAGCTGTATAAGGTGACATTTGTCGATATAAAGGCCGAATCCGGTAAAGAGCAGACGATGATACTTCCGGGAGACGCCCTGATGTATGCCGGCATCAATCCCAGGACAACCGGTATGGGGGACTATAGAGGACGATTAATATCTATCAGTAAGGCTTCCCCTTGAGGGAGTGTCAAGCACATAGGCAGTACCAACAACTCAGCTACGCTTCGTCGGGTCCTGCTCTAACCTGTCAGCTTTAGCTGACTGATGAGGTGTTTTATCGATCAGAGGGACGGTTCTCTGATCGAAAATCAAAATACAAGAGGTAGAGAAATGAGAAAGCATAGCAAAGTCTTTGTGGTATTTGCGTTGATCCTGACCATGATCATGGTACTGGCCGGATGCACTAAAAAGGATGATGAGGAAAAGTCATCCCGCAGGGAAAGAAGAAACAGGACAGAAAAAGAAGAGGACAAAAATGTAGACGAGAATGATGATGAAGAGGCATCGATTTTCGGACAGAAAAAAGACGAAGGCAGTTCTGCTCCGATGACGACAGCTGCTCCTGCAGAACCGGCGACAGATATACCTACTACGGCGGCAGAGGACGCACCCACACCTACGGAAGAGATTACACCTGCTCCGGCTGTACCTGATAAGTATTTGGCAGAGTTTGATACTTTAGACGATCTTAAGTTCATCCGTTCTGAGATATTAGGAAAAAAACTGAGCGATGTTCTTAATACTCTGGAGAAAAAATACAATATTACTGTGATCAAAGACTCTGCTATCTATAGTTCTAATGAGGAATTCTATTCTGTTTTTTATAAAATAGATAATCCCGGAATAAAAGTGTTAGGTAATGGCGGTTTTACTACTTTATACATTAGCTATCGTGCATCAAAAGAAGACATGCATGACGGTTTTGTAAGAGATTTCGAAATATGTCTTACCGGCTCTGAGGAAAAAAGTGCATCTGTTATACCTGAGCTTGCCGAAAAAACATATTCATCACTGTATGAAATATTTAGTCCGGCTTTTGGGGAATCAGATTATTATTATGACTCAAAAGAAGACAGTTATGGCAGCGGAGATTACAGATTCTATCTATGGAAAACTGCAAAATACGGAAATGTATGGTTGTGCGGAGGAACGGATATTTGGGGGTCGAAGGGATATAATGACTGTCTGCTTGCGTTCGGCATTGATGAGTCGGAACTTCCTTATGAAAACACCGATGATACCAACGTAAAAGATTATTTCCGGGTAGATGAGGAAACAGGCTTCTTCTGGATGGATACAAGCATCTGGAACGTGTCATACAAGATATTTAAAACTCTTTTGAATACAGAAGAGATTACGGAACTTGAGGAATGGCCTTATTGGGGACATGATCTTGAGGCTGCATTTGTTACGGACGGAGATATAGAATACGCATGTATCTTCCAGAATGGTAAGCTGGCCGAAGTATACTTGGAAGCAAATGAAAATATGTCTTCAAAGATATATGACGGAGCGGTTGCTAAATACGGTAACCCGAATAACGCATATATGTATTGGAGCGGTTTCCCCGCATATGAATGGAACATTTCCGACGGCTGGTACCAGCAGCACATGGAAGTATATGATGAGACCAACCATTACAGACAGCAGTATGTATCACCTGATTATACGGAATAAGATATCTCGTCCTTGCATTGCAAGGACGAGAGTCTTTTTTGGCTAAGGAGAATGAAAATGAGACATAGATCATTTGTAAAAAGAATAATGGCATTAATACTTATTTTTATGGTATTGGTATCACTTTGTCCTTTTCCTGATGCAGATGTTCATGCTAAACTTGGTAACCAACCGAAGGATTGGGGGCAGAAGTATATTGATTATATTTTGGAACATCAGTATGATTATCTAAATGGGAAAACTGAGCCTCCATATCTGTATGAAGGCATGACCTATGAACTCGTATACATAGACAACGATGATATTCCGGAGATTTTTTGCAGCCCGAAAGAAGATACGGGAGCACTGATCATATATATATGCGGTGATGAAGCAAGATATTATCAATTCCCCAGAAAAGCAAGCATGCGCTATATTGAGCATGAAGGTGTTTTTGAAGTCAGCGGAGCTGACTGGACCACAGGTAATTATTGGGGAAGATATAGTTACTATACTCATATTTATGAGTTGGAAAACGGATATATAGGAGAAACCGGTTCCGGATCGTATGCCGCAATATTAGATGAAAATGGTTATGAAACAGAAACTTATGAATATGAATGGGATGAGGAAATTGTCTCGAAGGAAGTGTTTTCAAAAGAATATCAGCAGGAATTTAATGAAAAAAAGGCTTCCGAGTATTATTCTGAAATGGAATTCTTGCCGTTTGATTATAATGGGATTATTTTGGAAACTATGAAAAGAAGCATGGAATATTCTGATATACCATGGATAAAGGCCTACCAGGATTTCCTCGGTAACCGCAAATATCTGGAAATGGGGCAGGATTACGGTAATGAAGTGGAGATAGTCGGGAAATTGTTTGACATGGATCATGACGGCATACCCGAGATGATACTGGATAATGGATATGCAGGAAGGGCTTTGCGAAGCGGTTATATTTACACATATGAGAATGGTGTCATATTCCTGGATAATGGACCGAGTGAAGCGTATGTCGATTATGAGAAAGGCTTTGAGGGGACACTCTATGGTTTCTATACGGATTCGTATTATACAGGAGATGGATTTTTAGATGCTTACCATAAAAAACAGAATGAAATAACGACGGAAAATATTACAGAATATAAAAACGTAACCAATGGATTCCCTGTATATAAAGATTACAGGTATGTAGATAAGGATAAGATATGGATATTACTTAAAGAATTGTCATTCTATGATTCTATAGAAAAGGAAAAAGTAAGTAATCCGACTGGAGCAGTTGCGGACTTACATGATTTGTTCGACGGGATAGGTTGGAATGGCGGTAGTTATGATTACCGCACAACAGATTCCGGAGATATAGATGCATGGTTCCTTATGCGTGTTATGACGGAAATAAAAAAATATCCCGGTAATATTGTTGAATATGAACCTTATCATTATTCAAATCCTGTGGCGGATCCCAAAAACAGGTTTAGTTATGGATATTATCAATATGATGGAGAAGGTTTGGATTGGGTATTAAAAAATATCTATAATGTTGATGAGAAGGAGATAACGGACCTTCATAAGAAGGACACTGACACATGCTATTATAATCAGGACTATTATATCTGGATGGGAGGTGTAGGAGGAGGCTGCGGGTCCTATCTTGATGATATAGAGGATCTTGGCGGTGTTTATCAGATAACTTATCATCAGATTACTATTCCCGATGGGCCAAGTGTTTTTCTATATGATAAGAAGTATGCCCTTGTTGCATACAAAAAGATTGAAGGAAAAGGGTATTGGTCGCTTTATAAAGTTTCTGATCAACCTTTATATGAAGATGCCGAGTTGATAGATGTCGGGTTTTATCTTAGCGATAAATATAAGCCGTATCCAATAGTGGCATTTAAGTCTTTGACTAATAACAAATACATAACCTGTGACATAGGTTCAAACGAGTCTGACGGATCGTATCCACAGATCAATTCACCCAGCTTTAATATAAATGCAGATAAAATAAAAGATTATGAGAAATTCTATTATATTATTCTTTCTGATGGGAAAGTAGTTTTACAAACATATAAAAGTAAAAAATATGTATGTGTGATTGACAGAAAACTGACAGTTTCCGATTATATAAATGATCAATGTAAATTCAGTGCTTTTATTGATGGAGAAATATATAGATTTAAAATAGGAGATTATTGGCTTAGCTGTAAAAATGATTCGTTATTCTTCTCTTTAAGTGACAAAGATGCTTTTTTTGAGAAAGTATTGGTTGACAGCAATGAATACTCAACTTATGAAAAGAATGTTCTTTCAAACGGTGACTGGTTTAATCTTGATGGAAAAGGAGTAGGATATTGGGATATCCAATATCAGATAGGTTTAGAAAAGGATGATGATAATAAGTATAATCAAAATTCAGAAGAAAATGTAAAAGCTCTTAAAGAATTGGGTTATCACTTGATGTATAGAAGAGACTTAAACCATAATAGCAATACTAGAACTATCGAATATGATAACATGCAATGTGCGATAGGTGTAAAAAAAGAGGATGGCATATATGATGTTATTATTGCCTTTCAAGGTACGGGAGGTTATGCAGATCAAACAGAGTGGGATGTAGCTAGAGATGGATTATCGAATCTAACCGGTGACATATACAATGCAAAAGTATCACTTAATGGTAAAACTACCTATGTTCCCTGCCATAGAGGATACTATGAGATGGCAAAAAAAGTATTCAATAATAATCCCAAATATCAGTCGAATACTCAAGCTATAGCGAAGTTCGGAAACGAAGAAATAACACTATATAGTCTTATAAGTATGGCAGCAAAAGGAAAAGCTCGTTTTACGTTACTCGGGCATAGCATGGGTGGAGCAATAGCACAGTGCTTTGCAGTCCAGCTTATCAACTATGGAGTTAATCCTTCAGCAATAAAAGGCAGAACATTTAATTCGGCACTAGCATTAAAAAATGATGTTGTAAGCGATATGTTTACGGACTGGTATAATATATGTGTAATATCTGACGGAGTACCCAGAGGCCTTGTACCGGGATCGATCATGAAGTATGGCATGCATAGATTAGGAAAGACCATCTGGTTATATGATAACGAACCTGAAAAAGATCTTGATGCAGATACCAGAGCAAAAGACAAGTTTGAGGAACAATGGTACGAATGGCTTCCAAATACAATCGGGGTTGGGGTTAATGAAGGTATAAGTTTGATAACTAATATAAAAGTTAAAAAACATAATATGAATTGGAAGCTTTATGATATACTTCTTAATATTACATCTTCCGCAACATATTATGGATATACTGATGTGGGGGCTTCTTCCGTATTTGTTACCAACAAGTATAATGTACCTGTATATGACCGTCCCAAAAAGGATTCTGATCCGTCAGAGTATATAGATGACATGCATACAGTTGTAGATATGGAATCTTATACGTATAACGATGTCGGGAATAAGTGGTATAAGACCAAAGAAGGGAAATTTATATACTCAAATAATCTCGAGATGCTACAAAAACAATCAATTGGTTGGAGTTTTCTGCCGGATTTCTGTATTTATTCAGATAAGGCACCTATGAGAGCAGGATGTTATAATGATACAAAGGTACTTGAAAAATTAAAAAAAGGTACTATTATAGATGTTGATTATGCCGTTAAAAATGGTGGAGGGAATCTATGGTATCATGTGACTGTCAACGGAAAGACGGGGTGGATATTTAGTGACCATGTTCAAAGATGTGTATCCGGGAAAAGAATAGTCGATGGTATCATGTGGCTGATCTCCATCGACTGTCCTGTAAATGTCAGCCTGTACGACTCAAATGATGAGCTTGCGGCGAGCATCATAGACGGCGAGATATATACTGCGGACCAGAGGGCGATTAATCCGTATATGATCGGTAACGGCAAGTATTTCGAGATATTTGATGAAGAAGCTTATTATGTAGAGATTGATTCTTTAGCTGACGGCATGATGGATTACACCATCAGCAGTGATTATGACGAAAAGACCGGAGAGTATAAGTCGGTCAAGAAGTTCGAGGCTGTCGATCTGGAGGAAGAACAGTACTTTGACAGCAAAGTAGGCGGAGATATACGTGCCGAAGATGTATACTTAAGAGTAGTGGATGAAGACGGAAATGTTCTTTCTGAAATCGAGGCAGTAACTGCTTCCGACGAAGAGTCAGAAGGTATCGATAAAAAACAGATTATCATCATTGCTGCTTCGGCGGCAGCAGGACTTATAGCTGTGATCGGTATTATTGCCGCAGTCCGTAAAAAACGTAAGAAGAAGGAAAAGATCAGTAATGAATGACCATGTTAATTTCACTGAAGGGAAAATAATAGGACCGCTAATGCGGTTTGCCATGCCGGTAATGTTCGCATTGTTTCTGCAGGCGATGTACGGTGCGGTAGACCTGTTTGTGGTAGGAAAATTCGCTACAAGTGAGGATG
>JAEEGK010022856.1_pt1 | contig 13095 bp, 13 predicted proteins | sample 8958771 | NCBI WGS metagenome assembly JAEEGK01 (sample SAMN16246547, study PRJNA631951) | gut metagenome | biome: gut microbiome; feature: rumen; material: SC-attached | host: Bos | place: Iran: Karaj | collected 2018-10 | reverse complement strand
TTAAATAAAAAAGAAATAAATGTTGAAAACAATAAAGTTATCGACATTATTAATTCCTTTAAAGGTACTTATGAACAGGAAGTACCTAAATATTCAGCAGTTAAAATAAATGGTAAGAAATTATATGAATATGCTCGTAGTAACGAAGATATTGAATTACCTAAACGAGAAGTAGATATTAAAGAAATCGAAGTATTAAATATAGATAATGATTTAGTAACTATTAAATGTTTAGTATCTAAAGGTACTTATATAAGAAGTTTAATCAGAGATATCGGTACTAAATTAGATACTTATGCAACTATGACTAAATTAACTAGAACTAAACAAGGTATATTCGATATTAAAGATACATATACAATTGAACAAATAAGAGATAATAACTATAAATTATTGTCTATCGAAGAAGTTTTAGACGTTGAAATTGTCAATTTAAATGATAACGAAATATTAAAAATAGACAATGGAATTCCTTTAGAAAAAGAATATACAAAAGACTATATTTTGTTTAAATATCGTGGTAAAGAACATGCTTTATACAAATATGAAGATAATAAATATAAGATGTATATCAAAATAGAAATATAACAAATTTTGAATATTTGCATACAAATGTTCGAAATATTGTTGACATCAATAATTCTAGTTGATAAAATTAGAATGTAAGGAAGATTGGAAGGTAATTATGAAAAAAGAAGCAATATCAGAAACAGATAAAGATAAAGCACTAGAAGCCGTTATGGCTGATATTGAAAAACAATTTGGAAAAGGAGCAATAATGAAATTAGGTGAAGAATCTCATATGGAGATTGAAGTAACACCTAGTGGATCAGTTGCCTTAGATATCGCTTTAGGTGTAGGTGGTTTCCCTAAAGGAAGAATAATTGAAGTTTATGGACCAGAATCATCTGGTAAAACAACAATTGCCCTACAAGCTATAGCAGAAGTACAAAAAAGAGGCGGAAGAGCAGCATTTATTGATGCCGAACATGCTTTAGATCCAGTATATGCTAAAGCATTAGGAGTTAATATATCTGAACTTCTACTATCTCAACCAGACACAGGTGAACAAGCATTAGAAATATGCGAAGCATTAGTTAGAAGTAATGCAGTATCTATCGTAGTAATAGACTCGGTAGCAGCCTTAGTACCACAAGCTGAAATTGAAGGTGAAATGGGTGATTCTCATGTTGGTCTTCAAGCTCGACTTATGTCTCAAGCATTAAGAAAACTATCTGGTGCTATCAATAAGACTAAAACAACAGCAATTTTCATTAATCAATTAAGAGAAAAAGTTGGTATTATGTTTGGTAATCCAGAAACAACACCAGGAGGAAGAGCATTAAAGTTCTATGCTTCAGTTAGATTAGATGTTCGTCGTGGTGAACAAATCAAAGTTGGCGATAATGTAACAGGTAATAGAACAACTATTAAAGTAGTTAAGAATAAAGTGGCTCCACCATTTAAATCAGCTACAGTTGATATTATGTATGGTGAAGGTGTATCTAAAGAAGGCGAAATCGTTGATTTAGGTGCAAACTGTGGAATTCTTGAAAAAACTGGAGCATGGTATGCATATAAAGGTGAAAAACTAGGTCAAGGAAGAGAAAATGTAAAATTACTATTAAAAGAAAATACTAAACTTCGTGATGAACTAGAAGAAGCTATTCGTGAATACTATGGAATAGGCAAGAAAGAAAAGAAAGAAGAGAAGAAAGAAAAATAAAAGATGCATTAGGCATCTTTTTACATTTATAAGAGATAAATACTTTATTTTAATTGACACTTATCTTTAATCTTTTTATAATTTAATTAGAATAGAGAGGTATATATATGTATGATAATAATATGAATCAAATGAATAATGGAATGAATAATGGAATGCCAAATAATCAACCTATGGGTGCACCTGAACCAGTTCCAACACCACTTGGACAACAACCTACGGCTCAACCCGTTCAACCTATGGGCACTCCAGAACCAGTTCCGACACCAATGCCAGCACAGCCTATGGGACAACCAATGCCACAACAACCAGTAAATAATTTTCAACAACCACAACAGCCTGTACAACCAGTACAACAAAGTAGTTATCAACAAGTAGAGGAAAATTATTATCAACAACCATATAATAACCAAGTTCCAATTAATAATTCAACTCCAGTTAATAAAGGTAATGGAGACGGATTCATTGTTGGTATTGTATTAATTCTTTTAATACTTGGTGTTGTTGCTTTACTTATCTTTAATCCTTTTGAAAAGAAATATGATGCTCCATCTGGAGGAAGTACTCCTAGTGGTTCCACAACTCCTAGTAAAAATAATGGTAGTTCAACAACTCCATCTGGTGGAAATAATCAAGGTAGTGGTACAATAATACCACAAGAAGATAAAACTCCTACAACAAAGACTGCAACTTGTACACAAACAGTAACAGGTAATGGTGTTAAGACAGCAACTGATATAAAGATGACTGATGATGGAGTTAATACAAAAATACATTTTGACTATACAATATCAAGAACAGATGGTAAATCTTATGATGAAGCTGGTAGACAACAAATGGCAAACAATATAAAGAAAAGTGTAACTGAGAATTATTCACAATTGGGTAATGTTACAGGTTTCAAATCATCATTAGCAGGAGGTAAGGTATTATTATCTTTTGATATCACATCTGAATCATATGATGATCTTGAAGGTTTAAGAGATGCTTTTGTTTCATCCGGAGCTACTTGTAAATAAAAGACTATTTTATAGTCTTTTTTTAATAATTGTAGACATAATACACGTTTTAATATATACTTAACTTAAAGTAGAGAGGAAAAAAAATGAATGATAATAATATGAATAATGGAATGCCAAATCCAACTCCTATGAATAATGGAGTAAATAATGGTGTGCCAACACCTACACCAATGCCACAACCTATGAATGGCCCAATGGGAGGACCTACACCACAACCAATGCCTGCAAATAATCCAGCTCCAAGTCCTACACCTATGCCAGCTAACAATCCAGTACCTAGTCCAACACCAATGAATAGACCAGTCACACCAACACCAGGTCCACAACCAGCCCCTGGACCAGTTAATAATTTTCAACAACCAATGAATAATTATCAACCTCCAATGAATGGCCCAATGGGACCTATGCCACAACAAAAAAATAATATGGGTTTAATAATTGGTATTCTTGTACTAGTAATAGCAGCCGTTGTAGTTTTCTTTGTAATTAAACCATTTGGTTCATCAATTACTTGTAAAATGTCTCAAGTTCAAAGTTTATTTAAAATCGAAAGTACTTCTAAAATAACAAAGAATGGTTCAACAATCACTGAAAAAGAAGATATAGTTATTTCTTATGAAAATGGAAAGAGTATTACAGAAAGTGAATATAGTGCTATGAAAGATGCATTTACTTCATTATTAAATACTTCGTCAACAGATGTTAATATTGAACTAAAAAATGGTAAAGTTTATTTAACAGGAACAACAACACAATCTAATGTAGAAGAATCATTAAGTGAAATTAAAGAAAGCCTTAAAGTAATGGGTTATTCTTGTAACTAAGAACTATGAAAATAGTTCTTTTCTTTTATTTTTTAATAGTTTGTGATATAATTAAACGAAGTTGAGGGGAATTATGAACGATAATATTAATAATTTATTAATAATTGATCAAGAAATACGTGATTTTACTCGTGATAATTATCTATTACCTGAAGAAGAGTTTGATAGTTTATTTAATAAAAAGAAGTTTGTATCAAGAGCTAAAAGAATATTAAATAAATTAAATTCTAAGGAGTTAGTAGAAGCTATTAAAAGAAGTGAATATATTTGGTCATATATAGATTTAGGTTATTATATAAAGAGATATCCAATTGATAAAACTTATTTAAAGAATAATCAAGATAAATATATCGTTGAATATAAAAACTTAAAGAATTTCTGTATGCATGTATCAGAATTAACTAATAATTATCAAGAGTTTTATAGTTATGCACAAAAACTAGATATTGATAGAGTAGAAGAATATTTACTATCTAATATGCCTAATGAACAAATATATGAATTATCTCAAGAAACTGATGATTGGTTACAAAAATTATTTTATTTTAGTTTCTTAAAGAAAGATGCTTAAAAGAACTTAAAAAGTTCTTTTTTATTTATAAAATTGTGGTAGAATAAATAACTAAGGAGCAGGGGATGGATATTAAGTTAAAAGATTACATTTATATTATCTATATTGCCTTATTACCATTTACTTTAACTTTAATAATATTAAGATTAAATCGTGTTGGCCTTTTTACATCAAAATTATATTATTATATTATTCTATTATGTTCTGTTATTACGTTAATTACTTTTGTATGGAGTTTATTATATACATTGGATGACATTATTTATAAAGAAGATATGTTGGTTATTAGAAATATGAAACTAGCTATTCTGTTATTTGTTAGTCCTTTATATATTCCTATTCATTATGTATGTAGTAATTATCGTAAATATTCATTCATATCTATTATCTTAGTATCCATTATGTGTTTATCTTTTTATTATTCACTAACTACTTTTAATAAATATAATTTAAAAATACAAGAATCGTTTGATAAACAAGATATTGTTATTAAAGATCATTTTGATTATTACTTTGATTATGATACTTTTGTTGTTAATATTGATTTTAATTATGTATGTCAAAAAGAAAAAGGTGATTATCGATTATTCTGTGATAATAAATTAGATGATTCTTTTATTGGTATATATAGTTATATTATTGATAATTACTCTAGTGATGAACTTATGAAAGCTTATAAATTTCATATTGATCAAACAAAGAATTATATTATTGAAGCAGGTTATGAATTTAATGAAGAAGTAATTGATGATATCATTAGACTTTCTTATACAAACAATATGGAAGTATACTTAAAGTATATTGAATATGATTTAGATAATGATAATGTTAATGATATTAGTTTAGTAATTATATATGAACTAACAACAAATGAAGATAATATAAATAAGTTTAATAAACTAGTTAATAGTATTAAAGTTAATGAAAATATAGAGGTTTAATATGTATAGTTTAAAAGATACTAAAAAGATTTATAATTTAGCTAAAGTAGAAAGAAAACTTGGGGTAGAATTTGGTGAACTTAGTGATATATGGGATTATTTAATGCTAATATTTTCTAAAACAGCATTCTTTTCAAATCGTATTACTGAAGAACAATCATATATATCCATTAACTATATCATTGATATATTAAATAAGATGGATAAACAAGAACTTGATTTAATTGATTTTCATCTTATTGATGTAGCTACTTTCCCATATGATTTACATAATAATGAGATTATTAATAGATTAAAAGTTGTTTTTGATCCAAATGCTATTCTTGATGAAGTTGATTATATAAAAAGTTTCAGTACAATATTTGCAAAACTATGCGGTATTTCATCTGCATCAATACCTATAAGTAAGTATCGTAAGTTAGATATCTTAGTAAAAGAATTTGTTAACTTTAAAACAAATGATTCTAGAAAACGTGAATACTTTGTTGTTTTTGAATTAATCATCCCATATTTATATAAACAAATTGATGAATTTGATGAAAATATGATTGATAATATTTTTAATACTATTTATAATGAATCTTATTATTTAGATAAAATAAAAATGAATAGTAGAATACCTCTTAATCAATCAATTCAAAATATTGTGTTCTTTATTCCATATAGATATGATAAGGAAGATGTACTTAGTGTTTATCACATGTTAATTGATGAGATTAGTGCTATTCGAAATAATATTATTATTCAAAAGAAGGTAATAAGATAATGACGTATGATAATAAGACAATAGAAGATATCTATCATTCTATCGTGTTAGGTACATTAAAAAGAGATTATAAAGAATTAGCACCATATAAAATGATATTAGAATACTATGTTGATAAAATATTCCTTTTTGATGAATTAAAAGGAGACTTTCGTCATAATGATATTGCTAAGTATGAAGAATCATGTAAATATTTATCGAAGTTAATTAAAGTATGTACTGATTGTGATAAAGATATTATAGAACAAGTTGATTTTCCATTATTAAGAAGAATTAATTTTGCAAATGAACCTTATGATAAATCATCTATATATTATTTAAATGCTTTTATTAATCCAATGGGTATGTTAAAAGAAAGATATGACTTATATTTAAAATGTTTTCGTGTTCTTTTCTTATCTAGTTATCGACTAATGGTTGGTTTCTTTCAAAGAGATGTTCCATCATTTAATGGTTTTAAATCTTTTGTTAGAAATATTTATGTTATCTTTCATGAAGATCATGAATTAGCCAAAGCTTTTGAAAACAATTATTTTGGTTTTTATTCACATTTTATTAGTTATTTTTATGCTAATGGTTATACTACTGATAGAGTAGAATATGATTTAAAAAAGATAATTGAAAATTTTGAATATTATTATGATTTATTCACGATGAATGTTAATGATAAACCTAATAGAAAAATAAATAATAAAGTTTATGATTTTGTGGAATCCATTGTCCAAGATATAGAAAATGATAAAGAAAATAATAACGTATTAATTAAATAATGATATAATTAATACGTGTCCTCTTAGTATAATGGATAGTACGGATTCCTCCTAAGAATTAAATACAGGTTCGATTCCTGTAGGGGACACCATTATAAAAATAAAAGAACTGATTATTTCAGTTCTTTTTTCTTTGTTCAATTATTTCAACTTCATTGGCATATTCTTTACAATACGATAATGTATAGTCATATGCAATTTTATTAATAATTTCAATTATATTTTGTGGTAATTCAATATTTATAGGTTTATTAGAAACATTATTAGATACCACATGATTTTCGATTGTTTCTTTTTCTTGTTTTAGAGATTTATCTTCTAGTCTAGATACTAGAATAGTACGATTAATATATCCACCAAGAGGATTAAAGTTTGTTGATAAACATGTTGCAAATGGTTTTTCATTTTTAGATAGAATTGGAACAATACGTTTTATAAAAGTATTAGCTTGTTCACTATTAAAAGATTTTAATCTATCAAAACTATCTTTTGGTAATTCTTGAATTATTCTTTTTATTCTATTTTTTTCATAGGCATATAGAGCTACTGAGTTAACACCATATTTAATACTATATTCTAGTAAGGTTCCCCAGTTTTCACATTTATCATATAATAGATGAACTTTTCTTAAATCACTAATTAATTTTTCATAATCATAATTTTTTTTAAAATGAATTAGTTTTCCATGATTTAGAATTCCATAGTATGCGCCTTTATCACCATTATCTGTTAAACCACAAGAACCAGGGTTAAATAGAATCATATCATTAAATACTCCATAATTAGGTTCATGAGTATGTGCTGAAAGAATGATTTTTAGTTTTCTTTCACCAAAGGCATTTATTTCTTTTCCTTTGTCTTCTAATATTTTCTTTTCTTCATCATCTAAAGGCATTTGATGTTTTAATAAAATAATCTGTTTACTATTTTCTAATATGATTGTATCTGGTAGATTAACTAAGAATTCCATTTCTTCTTTAGTAAGTCGTGAGAAGTCCAATAGAGGTGCTCCCATACTAGTTTCAAGACTCCATCCTGTTAATCTTTCAGCTTCTTTAAGATCTATCTTTCCATCTTTATAATAATCTTTAGTTGCCTTATAGAATTTCTTTGCCATTCCTGTTTCACGATTACCCGCGATAGCGTATACTTCATAATTCTTTTTTATTTCCATCATAAGATGAACTATTTCACTACCAAATGGATAATCACCAACATAGTCTCCTAGAAAGATAAAACCTTTTATAATGTTTTTAGCTTTATTTAATAACTCCGTGATTGAACTATTAGTATAATCATCAACAAGACCATATTGTATTAAAGCATCCATTAATACAGCTTTGAATGATTCATAATTACCATGAATATCACTTATTATTATATAGTTAGAATTATAATCAATTTCATGTAATTCCATAATTCAATCCTCTCTCAATCTTAATATAATTATATCATGTTTCTATATTTTCTTTTTATAATTTTTTATTTGTGCTAGAATGATAATATAGGTGATAGTATGATAGTTAATATATTGTTATTAATAGTAGGTTTTGTATTACTAATTAAAGGTGCTGATATCTTTGTAGATGGTGCATCTAGTACGGCAAGAAACTTTAAAGTATCAAAAATGTTAATTGGGTTAACCATTGTTGCCTTTGGAACAAGTGCTCCTGAGTTTGCCGTATCTATGAGTGCTTTAGCTAATGGTAGTACAGATATGGTACTAGGTAATGTTATTGGTAGTTGTATCTTAAATGTTTTATTAATACTTGGTATAGCAGCGGCTATTAAACCTATTAAAATACATGATAATACTGTTAAAAAAGAAGTGCCGCTTGCTTTATTAATATCTACATTATTAGTTGTTTTAATGTTAGATAGTAAACTAGGTAATGGTATATTAAATCAAATAACAAGATCTGATGCTTTTGTAATTATTCTATTCTTCACAGTCTTTGTTTATTATTTAATTTCTCTTGCAAGACAAAAGAAAGAAGAGAAAGATGATGAAGATATGAAAACAATGAAGTTATGGAAATCTTTATTATTTGTAGCTATTGGTTTAGCTGGAATAATAATAGGTAGTGATTTTGTAGTTGATAATGCTACAAATATTGCTAAAACTTTAGGTATTAGTGAAAGAGTAATATCATTAACAATTATTGCTTTTGGTACATCACTTCCTGAACTTGTTACAACAATTGTTTCATCAAGAAAAGGTGAACAGGATTTATTACTTGGTAATATCATTGGAAGCAATATCTTTAATATATGTGTAGTACTTGGTATACCAGTAGCTATCTTTGGTACAATAACCCCATCTAGTTTTAGTTATATTGATTTAGTTATGTTAGTTTCATCAACTTTATTATTGTATCTTTTCTCACGTTCAAATAGAACAATATCAAGGCTAGAAGGTATTTTAATGCTAATTATATTTGCTACTTATTATACTTTGGTTTTTGTTTTATAAATTATTTACACGTATTTATTTTGTGTTATAATTAGTTTAGAGAATAAAGGGAGGATGTGCTATGAAAGATCGTAAAGGACAATATGTATTTGTTGCAGTATTACTTTTATTAGTAGCAACAATATCTATCTGTTATGCTGTATTCTTTGATAAAGAAGAACAAACTAATAAAGAATTAGTAGTTAAGGTTACAAGTGTCGTTGCAAATGAAACTCAAGGTGGAAAGAATAAGTCAATGACTTTTGATAACAATTCAGTTGATCTTGAAGTTGAACTAGATACTCCAGAAGCATATATTGTATATGATGTTACTATTGAAAATGGTAAAGATGATAAAGTATCATTAAAAGAGATCTTAGGAATTGATTCAATTAATAAAGAAGAACCGAAGAATATTACATTTGAAGTAATTGGTATCAAAGAAGGAGATATTATTGATACTAAGACAAAGAAAGTACTTAAAGTAAAAGCTACAAGAAGTGAAGATTCAGGAATTGAAACATTAACTAAGAAAGCTAAAATAACATTTACATTTGAATAATTAGAAGGAACTAAGTTCCTTTTTTTATTATCTTTAATTATGTAAACTTACTGTCATAATCCGTATTAGTTATTTATCTTTTTAGTCAATAATGATAATATTAATACATATCATGTATAAATTAATAACACGGAGGTTTTATGATATCAACAAAGAAATACAAATTAATATTAATAATTCAATTTATCTTAATAGTTGGTGTACTAGGTGGAGGAGGTTACCTTGTATATCAAAATATTAATGATAAAGATAATAAAGAAGAGATTAAGGAAGAAGAAGTAGTAGTTCCTGATATAAAAGAAGTAGATACGGAATTAGTAGATATTGATATTAATGAAAATATCGTTTATGAAGGTTATGATGTAACAATAAGAATTCCTAAAGTAACTGATGAAAGAGGAACTGATATTAATAATAAAATAAAAGAAGATCTTAAAGAATATTATGAAAATAAAGATACTTCTATAGAATATAATTATTATACTAATAATGATATTGTTTCAATTGTTATTAGAACAGAAAATAAAGATAAAGAAGAGAATTATTATACTTATAACTTTAATACTAATGATTACACTCTTTTAGATAATCACAAACTACTTGAATTGAAAGACATCAAAGAAGATAGTTTTCATGGATTATTAGTTAATATCTATGAAGCATATTTAAAAGATCATTTAGAAGAAGGTAAAACAAGTATTGATGTTACATCAAATGATTATAAGAAAACTACAGATAAAGATAATTGTACAATAGACTTACCAATGTATTTTGATCATGATAATCATTTAAATGTTGTTGTAAACGAATACAAAGATGATACTGTTATTAAACAAATATATAATTTAAATGCTAAAAAAGTAGTTGAAAGGTAAAAGGCTTTAAGCCTTTTTATTGTTTATGAAAAAAGAAATAAGAAAAGAAATATTATATTTAAGAGATAACTTAGAAGAACGTTATAGTAAATCAATGATTATTAAAGATAAGATAATGAACTTAGATATTTATAAGAATAGTAATTGTATTGCTCTATACTATAGTATGAAAAGTGAAGTAGATACTAAAGAATTAATAAAAGAATCTTTAGAATTAGGTAAAAAGGTAGTATTACCAAGAATCATTAATAAGAATAAAATGATTTTTATTAGTGTTAATAAAGATACTCACTATGAAAAGAATAGTTATGGAGTATTAGAACCAATTGGTGAAGAAGAAAGAGATATTGACTTAATAATATGCCCAGGAGTAGCTTTTGATAAAGATAATAATCGATTAGGTTATGGTCGAGGTTATTACGATAAATATTTAAAAGATAAAGACATTTATAAAATAGGGATTTGTTATAAAGAACAGGTTGTAGATAAAATAGATAATGATGACTTTGATATTAAAATGGATATGATAGTAACAGACTAAATTTGCATTAAATTTTTATATGCGTTATAATTGGTCATTGAGGTCATTATGAACAAAAGTAATTTAAAGAAAGTAATTAAAAAGAATAAAAAGCCATTACTAATACTAGGATCTATTCTTTTAGTTATCTTAATAGTATTTACTATTTTATTAACTACTAGATTATCAAGAGAAAGAGTAGTTATTAAAGAATTAGATAAAATAAATGCTCTAGATATTACTAAAGATGAAATAGATATGGAAATTAAAAGTAGTGGAGAACTTAAAATAGTTGAAGAAGCTATTAAAAACTATTATAAAGATTTCTTAGAGTTAAAGAAGAAATATAATGAGAATAGAGCAGAAGCTTTATTTAACATTCTTACTCCTAAATTCTTATATGATAAATATAATATGTTAAATGATGTTAAAAAGGATTTTGAAAGTAAGAATAAAACTTATGAAGAGAATATTGATAAGTTAATCGAAATGTATAAAGATTATAAAATTACATCATATATTGATAAAGATAGTATTAGTAAACATAATTATGAATTCTACAAGAGTTTAATGATAACAGATGAAGATTTAGTTACAATTAAAGACTTAGAAGAAGCTAAAAGAAATAATCAAGAAAAATATAATTAGGTTGTTGAAGTATTAGATTTATTAATTAAGAATAAAGCTAACTGGTATGTAAAAGAAGATAAACTTTATATCGATGGTAAAGATACTTTAAATAAGTATAATGAATTACGTAATAAAGTATATGATTTAGAAGAAAGTAAATAAATAAAAAAATAAACTACATTTTTGTGGTTTATTTTTTTATCTTATTATATAATTATAATAGGAAGAGTATAAAGAATATAAGATTGGGGTAATAATATGATAGGTAAAGTATTAGAAATTGATAATGAAACTATTAATGTTATCTTAGATGATGGTATTAATCAAGGGAATTTAGTTAATCAATATTTAATTATTAATAGTGCTAATAAACTCCTTGTTGGTGAAGTAATTAATATTAAAGGTAAAAATATTAATGCTAAACTAATAGGTGAAATAATTGATAATGAATTTGTCTTTGGTGTTATTAATAGACCTAATGTTGATTCTAAAGTATATTTAATGGCTAAAGATAAAATTCCTCTTATAATTAGTGTTACACAGTTTGATGATTCTAAGGATTTCTATTTAGGAATGAATCCTGTACATGATATTCCAATAGGTGTTAATATTAATAAATTCTTTAGTCAACATTATAGTATTTTAGGAAGTACAGGTAGTGGTAAATCTTGTGGTGTAGCAAGAATCTTCCAAAATATTTTTTATAAGAAAGTACCACCATTAGATATGCATTTATGTATATTTGATGCTTATGGTGAATATAATAAAGCTTTTAGTGGATTATCTAATTTAAATCCAAATCTACATTTTAAAGCTTATTCAACAAACTTAGAGAATCAAGATAGTTTAATTAGACTTCCTGCATGGTTATTATCTGTTGATGATTTAGCCTTACTATTGGAAGCTGATAAACCTAGTCAATTATTAATTATTGAGAAAGCTTTAAGTTTAGTTAGATTATTTAAAAGTAATAGTGAACAAGTAGAAGCTTATAAGAATGATATTATTGCAAGAGCAATCTTAGATGTCTTATTAAGTGGTAGACCTGCAAGTCAAATAAGAGATCAAGTATTCTCCGTTCTTTCTGTATATAGAACAAATGAATTAAATCTTGATACACTAATATATCAACCAGGGTATACAAGAAACTTAAAACAATGTTTACTAATTGATAAAACAGGTAAGATTACGGAAATGGAATTATTAATTGCTTTCTTTAATCAATTTGTTTTAGAAGATACTAGAAGAGATACTATTGATGAATATGTTACATATAATTTAATGGATCTAGATGATGCTTTTAACTTTGCTTTAGTTAGTGAAGGTGTCTTAAAAAGTGATCATGTATATGATGAATATAATACTTTAAGAGTTAGAATACATGCTCTTGCTAATGGAGATTATCATCATTACTTTGAATTTGATCATTATGTAGA
>JAEEGK010022855.1_pt1 | contig 13096 bp, 16 predicted proteins | sample 8958771 | NCBI WGS metagenome assembly JAEEGK01 (sample SAMN16246547, study PRJNA631951) | gut metagenome | biome: gut microbiome; feature: rumen; material: SC-attached | host: Bos | place: Iran: Karaj | collected 2018-10 | reverse complement strand
ATCGACCTGTGTTCCAGAAACGATCCAGCGTTTCTGGGATATGTTTATTGTTGACGCGCTGAATGGGAATTTTGACCGTCATGGAGGCAACTGGGGATTCATCAAAAAGAATAACCGCTACACAATAGCACCGGTCTATGACAATGGATCCTGTATGTATCCGCGTTTGAATACGGATGAAGCGATCCAAAATGTTCTTCACTCCAAGACCGAAATAGAAAAACGGATCTATCAATTTCCAACATCCCATATCAAGCTGGATGGACAGAAAAGTTCTTACTTTGAAGTGATTAACAGTCTTCAGTTTGAAGAATGCAACTTAGCCCTCAAGCGGATCACCGAAAGGATAAACCTGAAACAAATCAACGGCATCATTGACCAAATCGAAGGGATTTCAAAAACCCGAAAAAATTTTTATAAAAAAATGTATCGGCTGCGTTTTGAAAAAATACTTTTGCCGGCATACCAAAAACTCCAATGAAGAATGAACTGACAACTCCGCTTACAGGAACTCCCTATTACGCAAACACCGGGATCATCAAAGCCATCGATCTGAATGGATACCGTTTCCCTGTAGGAGAAATTTCTTATGAGCGGTTTGATGATCAGAATTTCCAATATATCATCTCTCCTTTTTGGAATCTGATCAAATACCTCCCTTTCGGAATATTTCAGGGAATTCCGGGAATTGACCTGTCTCTTAAAAAAGAGCGCTATTACCGTGTCAATATGACTCCCGCTTTTATTACAATGCGCACTCCCGGTCCGGGTCGTGAAGACTTGTGGGATCTACTGGAGGAAGTTCATTTGGATTATTACGACCGGTTTGAGTGGCTTCTTCGTTCAGAAAAACGCTGTGGTGATGATAATTTGATCGTCGTCCGCAAGCGGACAGCCCAAAGTTTTGACAGCACATCTGATTTAAACGACATCCAACCGGGAGATCAGCTCACCATCAACAGGATATATGACGTTTCCCCTAAAAAAACAGAACTGGCTTACAGCATATATCGTGCACTGATCAGCGGCGCGGAAATCTATATACGCTCTGAACAGCGTTTTTTGACCCGACAGGAACGCGAGAACATGCTCTACCTGCTGCGTGAGATGATGGAATATAATGGCGATTACTCCACCATTCGCCAAAAAGATGGGATCCGTCTGGCAAAGATCCAAGGCAAATACCACGGCCGCAAAAGACTTCCGGTAGATCCCCTTCTTTTAAGATATACAGAACATGAATTCCGCCAAGGTCAGTTAAGCGAAAAAGACGCCATGAACGTTCTGAACATTCGTTCCCGTTCTACCTTTTACCGCAGACTGAAAGAAGTCGCTCCCGTGTAAGAAGATTGATGGTATCGACTGTTCTAAGCGATATCCGTCGCTTTGCCGTTCATCAGTTTGCCGCCGCCGATATCTAAATGCGGATACTGAGCAGAAAGATCTTTCACCGCTCTGTCGATGCCGCTTCCGCCGGATGTGGCAAACAGAACGATCTTCTTGCCTTTGAAATCAAAAGTCTCCAGGAATGTATTGATGATCGTGGGAGCCGTGTACCACCAGATCGGGAATCCAATATAGATTTTTTCGTACTTTGAGAAATCTCCGGTCGTGACCGCCAGCGCCGGACGGGAGTTTTTGTCCCGCATTTCCACGGAGCTTCTGCTGTTTCTGTTCTGCCAGTTCAAATCAGCATCGGTATAAACTTCCGCCGGTTTGATTTCATAAAGATCGGCTCCGACCAGTGCCGCAAGTTCTTTGGCCTTGGCTTCCGTCACACCGGAAGCAGAAAAATAAGCTACTAATTTACTCATAACATCTACCCTTTTGCCTTACAAAACAGTGACTTCATCACTGCACAGTGTAATTGATACAATGTACAGAGAAGGTATCACTTTGCAGACACGGCATCAATGAATAAAACAGATTTTCCGGATTTTCTGTCATCCCCGGACTCTGAAATCATCCTTTCCTTTCAGCCGTCTCTCTGACATAATGGCCGAAGACTCGCCCCGATAAGGGGAAAGTCTTTCGCGGGAATCTGTCTATTCCTGAATTTTTGTATAATAATGGATCGCTCCTCACTTTTAGAACTTCAGCAGAGTTTACCCGAAGGTGTCCTCACCTTCGACGAAGCAGAACTCACACGCTGCGCCAAAGATAAATGGCAGCCCGGCTTTTCCATGCCGGCCGCGGTCGCGCTTCCCCGCACAACTGAGGAAGTCGCCCGGATACTCCGTTTCGCGGATCAGCGGCGGATCCCGGTCACTCCGCGCGGTGCCGGCGTCGGCTACTGCGGCGGCGCGGTCCCGGCCAAAGGCGGTATCGTTCTGAGTGTGGAACGCATGAACAAGATACTGGAGATCAACCCCGCCGATTTCGTTGTCGTTACTCAGCCGGGTGTGATCACCGCTCAGCTTCAGGAACAGGTGGAAGCGAAAGGTCTTTTTTATCCTCCCGATCCCGCGGGCCGCGCCGAGAGTTCCATCGGCGGCAATGTCTCCACCAATGCCGGAGGTCCCCGCTGTCTGAAATACGGTGTCACTCGTGATTACATCCTCGGTCTGACAGTCGTTCTGCCGGACGGCACCATCTGCAAAACAGGAGGCCGCACCCACAAAAACAAAACCGGTTTCGATCTGGCTCGTTTCTTTGTCGGCGCGGAAGGTCTGCTGGGTGTTGTCACGGAGATCATCCTCAAAGTGATCCCCCTGCCGCCGTTCCGTTCCTGTCTTTCCGCCGGGTTCGCATCCATGCCGGACGCGGCTGAGGCGATCTGCCGCGTTTTTGAAGCGGGATTCCTGCCCAGCGCCATGGAACTGGGCGATGCCTTTACGCTGGAAGCCGCCTGGAAACGCACCGGCAACCCTGTTTTCAAAGGCTCCAAGGCTCATCTTATTTTGGAGCTGGATGGCCAGGAATCCAGTGTCCGCGGTGAGACGGAACAGCTTGCTCATATCCTGAGAAATGCCCATGCTCTTTCATTGCAAACCGCCAATGGAACAGCTGAATGTGAAGCGATCTGGGATGTCCGCCGGGAGTTCTCTTACGGACTGAAGGATACGGGGTTAAAGAAGCTGAATAATGATATCGTCATCCCGCGGGGCAAGCTGGTGGAATTCTTTATTTTCACGGATCAGCTCCAGAAGAAATACGGCATCCCCGTGGCTTGTTTCGGTCATGCCGGCGATGGAAATATCCACACCAATGTCATGGTCGCTCCCGATGATCCCCGGCAGATGGAAGCCGGTAAAAAAGCGGTGGATGAACTCTTTCACCAAGTCATCGCCTGGGAAGGCAAGATCACCGGCGAACACGGGATCGGTTTGGCCAAACTGCCTTGGTGGAACACAGGCACTTCACCTGAAGAACGGGAGCTGCACCGCCGGGTGAAACAGGCGCTCGATCCCAACGGGATCATGAATCCGGGCAAGTTTGTCTGATCACAGCCCCTTCTTTTGAAGGAATCGCAGCAGCTTGTTGTGCGAAGCCGTCACTGGCAGCTGTTCCAGCTCCTCCGCCGTGACAAAGCGGAGATCCTTTTTCTCTTTGAATTTCGCGTCTGTTTGTCCGGGATACAATTTGACAGTGATCTGGAACTTCGTGATGGCATGCTTTAGTTGGGTAAGCTGTTTTTCTTCCAGCCGGATGTGTTTTTTGCGGAAATACGAGACCGCTTTTTTGTGATCGGTATCCTCTGCCAGCGGCATCTGCCAGAATCCCTGATTGCGTCTCTCCCCGGAACGGCGTTCTATCAAAACACGTCCCTGTTCATCTCTCACAAACACGGCGACATCCTCCCGGCGAACTGTCCGGGGAAGATTTTTCTTGCACGGATACAGGCTTTGCGAACCTTCCGCGCAAGCCTTGCACATCGCGTTCAGCGGACACAGCAGACAGGAAGGATTCTGCGGAGTGCAGACCGTAGCCCCCAAGTCCATCATCGCCTGATTGAAATAAGAACACGCGCGCGGATGATCGCTCTCGGCCGCGCGGCAGACCAGTTCCGTACTGATCCTCCAAAGCAGGTCGCGCGATTTCAATTCCGAAGGGATCTGTTCAAAGGTGATCGTCAGCAGACGGCAGAGCACACGCACCACATTACCGTCCACGATCGGCCGCGGCTGATTGAAAGCGATACTGCATATCGCCCCGGCAGTGTAAGGACCGATGCCCGGCAGAGTCAGCAGCTCCGAATGCTCTGTGGGAAACTTGCCGCCGAACCGAGTCACGATCGCCTGAGCCGCCTTGAGCAGATTGCGCGCCCGGTTATAATAACCCAACCCTTCCCACATCTTCATCACCTCCTGCTCAGTCGCCTGAGCCAGTGCAGCTGCATCCGGCCAGCGTTCCATCCAGCGTTTCCAGTACGGGATCACCGTGGCGACCTGTGTTTGCTGGAGCATGCTTTCCGAGATCCATATACTGTACGCGGAATGCGGTGTGCCGTCGGCTTTAAGCTCACGCCAGGGCATGGGACGCGCCTCCGGCCTGAACCAGGCTAAAAGTTTATCCGCCGCCAAGCGGTAAGGAAAATCCGGCAAAGAAGAGGGTATCGTTTGTTGAGAAGCTTTTCGCGGGGAAACAGAACGTTTGGTGGCGGCCATATTAGCGCATCCCCATCGAACGGGCGATATCCAGAATGATCTGATCGAGCTTGATCTCCGGCCTCGTTCCGGTGCGTGCCAGCACCTTTTCCACGGAAGGTTTACGGCGCATCATATCCTGGAACCCCGGCGCGTAAGCCTTTTCGTATGGAATGAACTCGATCTCCGAACGGGAACCGGTCAAAGCGATCACTTTGCGGGCCAGCTCCGCGATCGATATCTCCAGATCCGTTCCGATATTGAAAACTTCGCCTACTCCCAGCGGCGGATTCCCATCCACCAGCTGAGTCAGCAGCTTGATCGTATCGGCCACATGGCAGAAACAGCGGGTCTGCGTTCCGTCACCGTACACGGGCAGCGGCTTGTTTTCCAGAGCGGCCTTCACGAACCGGGGCAGCACCATTCCATAACGCCCTGTCTGACGCGGCCCCACGATATTGAACAAACGTGTGATCACGACCGGGGTCTCATATTCATGCCAGTACGCCATCGCCATGAACTCATCCATCAGCTTGGAACAGGCATAACTCCAGCGACCCAAATGCGGCGCGCCGATATGCAGGTCATCCGACTCCGCGAACCGCGCCTTGGAACTCTTCCCGTAAACCTCCGAAGTCGAAGCCAGCAGAAACGTCTTTCCATACTTCCGGGCCAGCTCCAAAACCGCCTCGGTCTCCTTCAGATTATTGTGGATCGTGTAAAGCGGCCGTTCCACCACCAGCTTGACACCGACCGCCGCCGCCAAATGAAAAATAATATCGCACTCCGCAACACAACGCTCCAGCTCCCCGCACTCCGAAACACGTGAACGGATAAATGAAAACCGGGGTTCTTTGCGCACCTGAGCCAGATTCTCCTCACTGCCCGTGGACAGATCATCAATGACCGTCACCCGGTCTCCCCTGGCAATCAGAAACTCCGAAAGATGAGAGCCGATAAACCCCGCTCCCCCGGTGATAAGATAATGTTTGCCTGTGCTCAAATGAAACTAACGATTCTTCTGCCGGTAACTCATCGCGCGGCGCACCTCTTCCTCCGCGTCGCGTTTCCGGATATCATTCCGCTTATCATACTCCGCCTTGCCTTTGCCCAGCCCCAGACGGACCTTCACCCGGTTTTTCTTCCAGTACATCCCCAGCGGGATCAATGCCGTCCCCTTGGCCATCACCTGCAGCTCCAGCCGCCGGATCTCGCTCTTGTGCAGCAGCAGACGGCGGTTCGCCTTCGGGTTGTGATTCAGACGGTTCCCGAAAGAATACTCATCGATGTGCGCGTTATACAGATTGATCTGACCGTTCTCGATCTTCGCGAACGCGTCCCGGATCTGACCGCGTCCCGCGCGGAGAGACTTCACCTCTGTCCCCTTCAGGACAATGCCCGCCTCCACCGTCTCCAGAATGAAATAATCCCGGCGCGCCTTTGAATTGGTTAAAATATCTCCCACAAAAAAATACAAAACCGGAAGGAGGCATCAATGACACACCCGGCTTCCGGATTCCAATGTTGATAAAACTAAGCTCTGCGTTTACGCCGTAAATTCACAGTATAAACCGGGGCCAGATTCTTGTAATCCGCTTCCTCCCAGGAGAGCTTGTCTTCCACCAGCTCCGTCATCGCGATGTCGGCCGCGCCCATGTTTTCCGTGCCGGTCAACAGCGGACGGCTTCCCGAACTCAACTGACGAACTCGTTTCGAGACAATGTTAATGAGAGTATTGGCATCGCCAACCTTCTCCAATGCTTTTTTACAAATCTCAGGATCCAAAGTAACCTCTTTTGAAAATGTTCTATACTTTCTCCCGCGGACTCAGGACCTCCCTGCGTCCACACAAGTGGTTGATTTTATCAAAATTGATCCTCCAATGCAACCGATTATCACAACATTCCAAAATTTGAACCACAGATGGACACATATAAACACAGATAATTTATTGATAATAAATATGTTGTGAAGATATAAAAGATTTTTTGCATCATGCAAATCTCCACAGCTTTCTTCGTCAGCTATTTCCTGAAAAAGAAAGTACCATAAACCTCCCTATCCCTCAAGCAGTTTAAGACAAATCGCCATAAGAAGTTTTTAACCTTATGGGCAGTTTTGGGTTAAAATAACCCTTTTAGCCAACAGAATACAAGAATAAGAGCAGCGACAATAACTCCGCCCAGGAAAAAGTCTAAAACTGCCACTAAACTTCCTATAATCAGGAGTTTTGGTTTTTCACAGCGAATATAGCCCGCTGCGGCAAAAATTATTGTAAAAGTTAATAATATAAGAAATAGTATTGGTAAAAAAGCACCAAAAGGATATACCCATTTGGGCATTACTGATGTCCAATATCCAATAGAATATGCACCATTCAAAATCACAAGGATAATCGCTAAGGTCAAACAAATTTTCCACAAACAGGGGCTGCGATTTCTGTTTCATCTTTCATTTTCTTCCTCCTTTTCTTCTAAATGAATTTCTTGAGGTAAACGGCCCCACCTATTCGTCTCTATTTTTCCATCTTCAAACCAAATATCATAATCCCATTTTATTGCATCAGGTTGTTTCACATCGGGTTCAAACTGGAATTCTTTTCCTTTTATTTTTACAGTTAATCTTCTTTTTTCCGTAGTGCTGACTCTATACTTCTCATGTTTTTGTGTCATATAAAACATTGCTTCTCCGTTTTTATCAGTAAAGCATGATTTTGCCGTTTTGATTGGAAAATAAAATGTCCCTATCGGATTAAAAATCTTTTCAAATGTGTTATAACGGCGTCCTCTTTCAACTGCTATTCCAATAGCAGGCTCTCCCGTTTCTGTATAGGTGATACTCATCTTTTCTGGGGCAAATGATGAAACACTACCGAAAAGCCACAATAATAACAAAAATTTAATGTTCATCATAATAACTTCTCCAACTCGTTTTTTTGTTTATCGTTCACTTTTTTAATTTCTATTCACTAGCATCCCATAAGAAGGGAAAAAATGTGTTGTTTTTTATAGCTTACACTCATAAGCTAACCATGTAAAAAACAACGACAAAACAACACGTGATCCTTATACAAATTTTAAACAGCTTATGCAAGCTTTTCGGTGCGCTTTATTTTTGAGGCAATACGTGAGGCAATGCGAAAAAGCGGAAACCCGGACGGAATTCCTTGACACCCCAAAAGAGAGAGAGTAGGCTTGCGGTTCGCCTTTGCGGGCGGATCCCGCGGGCGGCGTGAGGTCTCTATACTTAAGAATCACGTTAACGTACAGAAGTAGTGCTATTTAAGAAATGAAAAGACAGTATCAACCTTCCAAGATCAGACGTATCCGTCAACATGGTTTTCGCAGCCGTATGGCCACTAAGAGTGGCCGCGCCATCCTTTCCAACCGTCGTCGTGTAGGCCGTAAGCACCTGACTCCGGTATAAAGCCCGTTCTTTGAGTCGGTTCGCAAGAGCTGCGCAAATGTCGGCTTTGTCCTATTCTCCTTCTCACCGCTTTGAGCTGCCGCGGGAACGTGTTCTCAAGGTCCAGGCGGATTTTGCGGATATCAAGCAAAACGGGGAGCGTTTCGTAGGACGTCATTTTATCGCTAACTGGCGCATGGAACCCAATGAAACGGAAGGAAATACTTCCACTTCCTGTGGATGTTCCAGGTTCGCGGTCGTTGCCGGCAAAAAAGTGGGCGGTGCCGTAGAGCGTAATCGTTACAAACGGCTGCTGCGGGAATCTTTCCGGCTCAATCAGCATCATTTTTCCAACACAGTATCCTTGGTGTTGATCGCCCGCAAGGCGATGCAGGGTAAAGCATTTGAAGATGTGAACAAAGAGTTCCGCTTCTTCTTGAAAAAGGCAGGGTTATGGATCGCCTGAACAAAGTGTTCAGTCTGTTCGTGCTGCTGCCCATTTACGTTTACCGCTGGGGGCTTTCCCCGCTGAAAAACGCCCTGTTCGGTTCTTTTGCACATTGCCGTTACTATCCCTCATGTTCGGCTTACGCGATAGAAGCGATTCAAAAACATGGTGTATTGAAGGGAATATGGCTGGCGCTGCGCAGGATATGCCGGTGTCATCCCTGGCATGAAGGCGGTTATGACCCTGTGCCTGAATGTGGATGCCATGTCCCGCAAGGGCGGCATGAAGAACTCCGTCCAACACTGAAATAGAAAATCATGGATCGAAAAGCATTTTTAATTCTACTGGTCAGCCTTGGCTTTCTGCTGGGGGTCTGGTATCCGCTGACGAATAAGATGTTTCCTCCCAAGGAGCTTCCGGCGGATACAAATACCGTTAAAAACCTGACCTCCCCCACCGATACGAACACGGCAGCGGCAGCTCTTACCAATGCCGCGACCGCTCAGGCTCAGGCCGCTAATACACTGAGCAATGACTTCCGCTCCTCGGCTGAGATCACGGCCGCCGCAACCAACAGTCTCCCGGCGCTGACACTGCCGGAAGGGACCGAAGAGCAATTCGTTGAGCTGGAAAATGATGTCGCCAAGTACGTTTTCACCAGCCGCGGCGGCGGTATCGACCGCATCGAACTGAAGAAATACCCGGCCGAAGTGGATCGTGCCTCCAAGAAAGAGACGCTGACGGAACAAAATTGCGTCCACCTGAATCAGGGAGTCAATGTGCCTATATTCGCGGCTCTGGGCGATCTGAATCAGTCTTACGCTCTGACCAAGAAAGATGATTCCACAGTCCAGGCCACGACACTCCTGACCAACGGGCTGACGCTGACCAAAACGATCACGCTTTCAACCAATTATCTCTTCAAGACCAGTGTCACTCTTTCCAACACGACAGAAAATCCCGTGCAGACACCGCCTCTGGAGCTGGTGACCGGCACGGCAACGCCTCTCAGCGACAATGACAGAGGCGATCTGATGAATGTTTACTGGCACAACGGCAGCAAATTAGAGACGGTGGGCAACAGCTGGTTCGCGAACCGTACTCTGGGCTGCTCCATCAGTGAGCCCCGCCCGCTTTATGCCGGCGGTGACGGCATGACCAACGTCATGTGGGTCGCCTGCGCGAATCGTTTCTTTGCCATTGCCGCGGTTCCCGTTCTGGGCGCTCCGAAAGTGCTGGTCCACAAGACTCCGAACCTGCCCCAGTTCGAGCACAGCTCCTCCAAGGGCATCAAAAACGGTTTGCAGGCTTCTGTTTTTTACCCGGAAACGATCCTGGCTCCCGGTAATTCCGTTTCTTATGATTATGATATTTATGCCGGTCCCAAAGAATACAAGACTCTGTCCAAGCTGGGCATCAGCAACGACCTGGATCTGATCATGGGCTTCAGCGGGTTCTTCGGATTCTTCTCCAAGCTCCTGCTGCTGGGCATGAACTGGGTCAATTCCATCACCCATGTGGGCTATGGACTGGCGATCATCATCATCACGATCATCATCAAACTCCTCTTCTGGCCCTTGACCACTGCCAGCACCCGTTCCATGAAACGGATGTCGCAGCTGCAGCCGGAAATGAACGCCATCCGCGAAAAATACAAAGATGATTCCAAGAAGATGAATCAGAAGCTGATGGAGTTCATGAAAGAGAACAAGGTCAACCCCATGGGCGGATGTCTGCCGCTGCTGATCCAGATCCCCGTTTTCATCGGTTTCTACAAGATGCTGATGAGCGCGATCGAGCTGCGCGGCGCGACCTTCCTCTGGGCATCCGACCTTTCCATTCCCGACACGATTTTTGTGATCCCCGGCATTGGACTGCCGGTCAATCCGCTGCCTCTGATCATGGGCGCGTCCATGCTGTGGCAGTCCTCCATGAATCCGCCCTCTCCGGGCATGGATCCCATGCAGCAGAAGATGTTCCGCTATATGCCGCTGATCTTTATCTTCTTCTGCTACAGTCTGCCTTCCGGTCTCTCTCTGTACTGGACAGTGCAGAACATCATCTCCATCATTCAGATGAAGCTAACCAAGACAAACGCGGTCAAGCCCGCGGCTCCCGCGGCCAAAGGCGCGATGAAACCGCTTTTGAAATCACTCCCCGGAACCTCGCAGTTCCGCAAGAAAAAATAAATTTTAACCTGCAAAATTACTATGGCAGATCAACCTAAAGTTATTGTTGAAACCATCCTCAAAAATCTCGGATTCGACTGTGAAGTTGAGGAACACTTCCTGGACGAAGGTCCCCTGCTGGAAATCAAAACCGATGATCCCGGCCGTCTGATCGGACGCAAGGGACAGTCTCTGGTTGCCCTCCAGTACCTGACCAACCGGATCATTTTCAATATCGATCCCGAAGCTCCCAAGGTCCTGCTGGATGTCTCTAATTACCGTCTGAACGCCCGCGATGAGCTGATCCGCAAAGCCAAAGAAGCCGCTGAAAAAGTCCGCCGCTGGGGCGATATCGTTGAGCTGGAACCAATGAACGCTTTCGACCGCTATATCGTCCATAACGCTCTGAAAGATGACGAGCAAGTGGAAACATACAGCGTCGAAGTGGAAGGCACCAATAAAAAGGCTATCCTCCTGCGTTTGAAGAAGAACGCGTAGTCTTCCTCCGCGTTCAGCACAGAAAACCGTCAGTGTTATCCGCTGGCGGTTTTCTGTTTTATGCAGGGGGCAATTTTTGCTTTGAATGCGGTCTCTTCCGTATTATCATCCCTGTTGAAGCGCAGCTGACGGGATGTCGTCAGTTAGAAAGGTCATTATGAATTATTTGAAAGTAAAACTGTTCGTCTTTATTTCACTGTCTGTGATGCTGTGGGCCGCCGCGGGGAATGCCGCCGATGAGCCTCAGGATACAGCCGCCGCTCAAACTCCCAAGATCGAGATCAAACCCGCCGACACGGAAACGATCCGCTGGTTCCTGCCTTATGAGAAGCCTTTTCGCATGACCGGCTTTGAATGGTTTGAAACCGACCGTGTCTATGAGCGTCTGCCGGTGGACAAACCCGAAACCGTCACCCAGTATCCCAATGGCAAAGCCACTTCCATCCCGGCTGCCAGCTGCGGGGCGTTCAATCTCAGCCCGCACACCTCCGGCGGTCAGATCCAGTTCCGCACCGACAGCGCTCATATCCAGGTGAGCGGTGAGCTGTCCGGACAATACCGGGGCGACAATATCTCGCCGCTGGGCAGTTCAGCCTTCGCGCTCTACTACCGGGAAGGTGACAGCGATACCTGGGTCTATGCCGGTGCCAGCCGTTTCAGTCACTCCAAAGACGAGTTCAGCGCACAGGTCGGCGGCACCATGACACGCAAGACGCGCGACTGTCTGCTTTACTTCCCCACTTACTGCGGTGTCAAATCCCTGGCCATCGGCTTGGACAAGGACGCTGTTGTGGAGGCTCCCCGTCCCTGGAAGGATCCCCGCAAAGTCATCTTCTACGGCACCTCTATCACACAGGGCGGATGCGCCTCCCATTCCGGTGCGGATGCCGGCGCGCTGCTGAGCCGCGATCTGGATATGCCGGTCCTGAACTACGGTTTCTCCGGCAACGGCAAAGGTGAACCGGAGATCGCCCGGATGCTGGCCAGCATCAAAGATCCCGCTCTCTATATCCTGGACTATGAATGGAACATCATAACCGGCGAGGAAATGGCCGCTTCCCTTACGCCTTTTATCGACATCCTGCGTAAAGACCATCCGGAAACTCCCATTCTGGTCATGTCGCACACACCGGGTTCTTTTGAGGGAATTGATCAGGATGACGACTCGCTTGCCCGGTTCAAAGCCAAACGGGAAGCCATGATCCTGGAAGTGCAGAAGCGTCAGGCCGAAGGCGACAAGAAAATCGAATTCCTGGACGGAAATACCCTGCTGGGCGAGGATTGGTGGAACTGTCTGGTGGATGGATGCCACCTCTCGGATTTCGGCTTCTACCGCCAGGAGAAAGTCATGCTCCCGGTCGTCCAGAGAATGCTGAAAAATTCCAACAAGTAATCGGGCAAAACGGGTGAAGTACAAAGCAAAAATAAGAAAAGGTTGTTTGATAATTTTTATCATCAGCCTTTTTGTTTTTGGATGCAGTATCTATTTGAATAAATATGTGCTCCCTACAAAAGATTATGTAGATGTCCATATTCCAGTCCAAGCAGAAAGCCAACTGAAAACGAATTTTTTAACCCGTGTAAAAACAGACATCCTCTTTGTAAAGTTAGATTATTTTGAAACCCACGAGAAAAATTTTTATACAAATAATGTTCCCTGTGATCTAAATATAGCGATTTATTCATCCAAAACAAAAGAGGTTTTATTTAAAACAAATATTTATTCCTTGAGTTTTGATTATAGTGACACGATTGGGAAATTAGTAAATATAGAAAAAGGAAATTACGATGTTCTGATAAAGAATGAGAAGAGTTTAACGGAAGCAACAAAATTAAACGATCAGATACCCAGACTAAGAATCGATATCGCATCCATGACAAATAAAAACAGGATGTATAATTTTTTTGTAATAGAAGTATTATCAATGATTGCTGCTTGTATGAGCGCTATCATCTGGTTGAAGAAAAAAGATTGTTGATGTTATTTGAAT
>JAEEGK010022851.1_pt1 | contig 13097 bp, 12 predicted proteins | sample 8958771 | NCBI WGS metagenome assembly JAEEGK01 (sample SAMN16246547, study PRJNA631951) | gut metagenome | biome: gut microbiome; feature: rumen; material: SC-attached | host: Bos | place: Iran: Karaj | collected 2018-10 | reverse complement strand
CTGCAGTCGTTGACCCTCAAGTTATTACCCGCAACCGCGCTCGCGTGGCTGCCCTTGCTAAGCAGAAGGTTCAGAACAAGCCGCTCACTCGCAAGGAAAAGATCGCTCAGGGACTTCCGAAGCCGGCCAAGGTCAAGAAGAACTCTTTGCGTAAGGCTAAGGAGGCTTAATCCATGGCACATAAGAAAGGTCAAGGTTCAGTACGTAACGGCCGCGACAGTAACGCCAAGTATCTTGGTGTCAAGAAGTACGCGGGCGAAACCGTCAAGGCTGGCAACATCATCGTTCGTCAGCGCGGCTCTCACTTCCACAAGGGCAACAACGTTGGTATGGGCAGGGATTTTACCTTGTTCTCGCTCGTTGACGGCAAGGTGAAGTTTGAACGTCTCGATGCAAAGCGCCAGAAGGTCTCCGTTTATCCGGAAGAAGCCAACTAATTACGCTTTGAACGAATTTGAAGGCCGGACGCATAAGCGCCCGGTTTTCTTTTTTTGAAGGAATTGTTGATATTGCAATCTCTAGTAACTAGTAACTCAAATCTCGTAACTCCTTTTTTTCTAAATTAATTGCGTGAACTCTATGCGCTTTTTTAAAATTTATCTCTTATCGGTCTTTGCTCTGTTCCTCTTCGCCTGTTCTGACGACGACGAGGGCACGGAATATATGTTTGACAGGGAAATCTCTGAATATTCCATCTTGAATACGTGCTCTGCGGATGCAAAGGACAGTTCCACTTGCTTCAAAATCCGGTACCGTCTCCCGATTCGCACCGAAGATTACTCCGGTTTGCGCGTTTGGCTTGATACGCTCGTCGTAGATACGGCGACACTGTCCGTGAGCGACAAGCAGATTGCTCAAGCGGACTTTTACGAGTATGTCCCGAATGGCAGCGACTTCGATACGCTCGACTTGACGGATTCCGCAAAGAAATATATCGAGAAAGGTTATGACAGTCTCCAGGTGGTGATGTTCTGCGAATATTCCGATGGTGGAGATCCGGGGGCGGTGCAACGTCTGTTCTTGCGTTTCGGCGATAACCAGCCGCCATCTTCTGTCGAACCGCTCAAGGACTCCGTGTGGTCAACGGGTGCGATGTTTGAATGGTACCGCCCGACGGACAGGGCCGATTTGAATACGCCGGGGCTAGAGTCCGGGGCGATTTATGGTTATAATATCCGTCTTTGGTCCGAGGATCCCGATGAGGATATCCGTGATCTTGAGGTGACGCTTATTTCTCCGGCGGGTGTCGATAACAAAGGCTATAAATATTACAAGCGTCATGCGATGCTTGTTAAAGACGACCATTCCGTAAAGCTCGAAGAAGACGTTCCTCACAAAGTCAAGAACTATCTCCATCTAGTTGTTTTGGATGGGGAAGGCTATGACCCCAATAGCATTTTCAAGAATCGTTTCCGCTTGTATGTCGAAGGGCTTCGCACACAATCCAATACAAAGAAGTATAAATATACCGTAGCCATTTCTGCCTGGGATATGGCGGGCAACCATACCGGTTCCGAAGCGGATACTAAAATTGCGGTCGATGCGTGCAAGTATGTCGAGACGACGGATTCCATCGCCCCGCTCATGCCGAAGAAAATTTTTACGGTCGAAGATTCGCTGTTCCCTGGGTTTGCAAAACTGGACAGCAACAACAGGCTTGCCATTTTCTGGAGCCGTAGCGTCGATCCGTTCAAGTTCGACCATGGCATCGTTGCCGATTCGGAGCTAGTCATCCCGAAGGGCTGCAATGATAAGGACTGCTATGAAATCGTGTCGCGCTATGTCATTGAATATTACAATAAGCTAGACAAGTCCTGGCATGAATATACCTATACGGGTGTCGAAGATAGCTACAAGATTCGTTTTGATCGGGATGATGACGGCAATTTTAATCAGAACATCTCCGGCCTGGGGAGCTTTGTGTCGGACACGATTCGCTGGGTGGCGCCGGGCGATACGTTGATTCTCCGAATCAGGGCTATCGACAAGTCAAAGTATTATTCTGTTGCGCTGACGGATTCCATTTTTGTTTCGCCAGGGACGCTTGCCGATAGTCTTAAATGCCCGGAAGGCTTTGTCGCGGTTTCCACTTCGGATACTTCGTCGTTCTGCATGGAACGGTTCGAGCATCGCGATGCCAACGGAAAGTTCATGACGAATGTGTTGCATTCCGAAGCTGTGGCTGCCTGTAGCGAAGTTTCGGCCAGCGGTTTTGAGGTCTCCCTCTGCAAGGAACGCGATTGGGAGCTGGTTTGCTTGTCTGGAGGTTCGCTCTCGTATGGCGTACTTGAAGAGACCGACTTGTTCAACGACTGCAATGTGAGCACGAACGACTCTGCGAAGGCTGCTGATGTTGCAAAGCGTAGTCCCTATTGCATGAATCCGATGGGCGTGAGAGATTTGCCGGGACAGTACCAGGAGTGGGTGATGGGTCGTTCCGAAGACACCGTTGCCGTGTTGAAAGGCGCTAGCTATAAGGTGTATGAAGGTGTCGATCACGAATCCATAGCGTTCTGTACAAACCGCGCATTCCCGTACTACACGCGACCGGCCTATACGCAGGATACTGTTTATCTCTACCGCGAAGGAACCAAAGTCGATACAGTCTATGCTGCTGATACTTCTAGAACTTTGTTCGAAATCCTCACGAAAAAGGACTTCAAGGATACGCTCCAGTTCTACGATGTACTGGATGCAAATGGAAAGGTTGTCGGTACGGACTACTCGTTCTACTCCGAATACAAGAAAGGAGGCAAGGAGTGGTTGAAATCTATTGCGAACGGGCTTACGTATAAGCCTTCCCGTAAAGAAGCCGTGTTCTTGACTGGTGAAAAAACGTATTACCGTGAGGTTGCTTCGTTCTACAAGTCTTCGACCATAGGCTTCCGTTGCTGCGCGTACAAAAAATAGACGAGAGGCTTTGCCCTTTAGATGGAAGAACTGCCTTCGATTGGTTGTAATCCCGGACTTGGTTTTGGGACGAAAGACGATAGAAGTGGCGTGCGTCATCCTGAATGGAGCGCAGCGAAATGAAGGATCCAGTGAGGTTCTATTTACATTGTCTTCCCGGCCCGAGCCTGTCCAGGCTTTATGCCGGGATCGCCTTGAATTGAAAAAGTGAAAAATGAATACAGATGAATTTTTGAAAGTCGCAGAATCACTTGCCCGCAAGGCGGGCGAACTTTGTCTTGAACTTCAGAATAACTTGGGCGATGTCCGTTACAAATCTGCTAAAGACGTGGTGACGGTTGCCGATGTCGGTAGCGAAAAGCTCATAGTCGATGGACTCCGCGAAGCGTTTCCGACACATTCCGTTCGCACTGAAGAAGCGGGTGTCATCGAAGGCTCCGACCCGCGCTATCGCTGGATTATCGACCCGGTCGATGGAACGGTGAACTTTAGCCGCGGCATTCCGCTGTGGGGCATTTCGATTGCTCTACATTTCGAGGGGAAACCGCTTGTCGCTGTCGTGAATTTACCCAAACTCGGCGAACTCTATACTGCAGTGAAGGGGCAGGGCGCCTTTATGAACGGCAAGCCGATTCATGTGAGTCGCGAATCTAATCCGATGCATGCCATTGTTTCGAATGGCGATTTTAACGTGGGCGATGCCGCAAAAATCAATGCGCAAAATTCCCACAACTTTGCTCGCGAAGCCGAAACGTTTGAACGTGTGAAATGTCTGGGTTCTGCTGTAATTGAAGGTTGCTTTACTGCATGCGGCCGCATCGACTGCTTCGTGATGACCATGAGCTATCCGTGGGATATTGCGGCCATCGCACTTCTTGTGGAAGAGGCGGGCGGCAAATCAACGCACATCGACGGTTCTCCCATGCAGTTCGTCGATTCTGAACAAGTTATTTTCAGCAACGGACTCTTGCACGAAACCCTCGTGAAAACCCTCGCTTAACGAAATCTTTCACAGCTTTTTTTCTTGTCATGCCCGACTAAGGTTGGTGAGCCTGCCGAACCATCGGGCATCACCTTTTTTTGTTTTTTAGATTATATTTGATAAAAAAGGAAACTGATTATGATTAATATTTTGATTCTTTTGGGTTTATGTACTTTTGCGAAAATCTTGAAATTCTTATAAATATATATAGTCAGAAAAAATAAATTTGAAAAAAATCCCGATTCCAACGACGGAACCGGGACATTTTAATTTGCAATAAGCTAGTATCTAGTAACTACTAACTAGTAACTCGCCAGCCGAAGGCTGAGCGCATTACAGCGGAATATTTCCGTGTTTCTTCCAGAGAATCGCCTTCTTCTTGTTCTTCAAGTTTTCAAACGCAGAAACAAGACGGTCGCGGACGCTCTTCGGTTCAATGACTTCGTCAATGAATCCGTTGCCAGCGGCGATATACGGGTTCAAATACTTGTCTTCGTATTGAGCGATGAACTGCTCGCGAACCTTTGCCGGTTCAGCCGCCGCCGCGATTTCCTTTCTGTGGAGAATGTCAACGGCGCCTTCGGCTCCCATCACGGCGATTTGTGCAATCGGGAGGGCGAATACGCAGTCTGCACCGAGGTTCTTGCTGTTCATGGCGATGTAGGCGCCACCGTAAGCCTTGCGCAGAATAAGTGTCACACGCGGCACTGTAGCTTCGGCGTAAGCGAACAAAAGCTTTGCACCGTGGCGGATAATGCCGTTGTGTTCCTGCTTTGTGCCCGGCATGTAGCCCGGCACGTCTTCGAGCGTAAGGATAGGAATGTTGAAGCTGTCGCAGAAGCGTACAAAACGTGCGGCCTTGTCGCTCGCATCGACGTCCAAGGAGCCCGCGAGGTACTTCGGCTGGTTAGCGACAACGCCAATCACGTTACCGTCGAGGCGGATAAAGCCGATGACGACGTTCTTTGCAAATTCCGGCTGGATTTCGAGGAAGGAATCCTTGTCGGCAAAGCAGTTGAGCACGTCGCGAACGTCGTAGGCTCTCTTGAAGTTGTCCGGAATGATTTCTTCGATATCGTTCGACTTGTCAACAACCGTGCCTGCCTGGGCAACGGACTTATCGACGTTGCTCTGCGGGAGGTACTTGAGCAAGTTACGCACACCTTCGAGGCATTCCTTGTCGTCTTTATAGACAAAGTGTGCAACGCCGGACTTGGAGGAATGAACTCCTGCGCCACCGAGCTGGTCCGGAGTCACGACTTCAGCAGTCACAGCCTTCACGACAGCCGGGCCCGTGATGAACATCTGGCTCGTCTTTTCGGTCATGAAGATAAAGTCTGTAATTGCGGGGGAGTAGCAGGCGCCACCGGCGCACGGTCCGAGAATCACGGAAATCTGCGGAATCACGCCGCTCGCCCAAGTGTTACGTGCGAAAATGCCGCTGTAACCGTCGAGAGAGCTAACGCCTTCTTCGATACGGGCGCCACCGCCATCGTTGATGCTGATGAACGGCACCATGGAATCAAGGGCGAGGTCCATCACGTGGCAAATCTTCTTGGCGTGGGCGGAACCGAGAGAGCCGCCGCTGACCGTGAAGTCCTGGGAGCATGCATACACCGGGCGGCCATTGATTTTACCGTAACCGGTCACGACACCGTCGCCGTAAATGCGCTTGGATTCCGGGAGCTCGATGCTCTGGGAAAGGCGCATGGCTCCGATTTCCTTGAACGTTCCCTTGTCAAAAAGGATTTCGAGACGTTCACGAGCGGTGAGCTTGCCCTGAGAATGCTGCTTTTCGATGCGAGCGGCGCCGCCACCGGCCTGAGCCTTGGCGTTGCGTTCGCTCAACTTTTCTAGATACGATTTATCCCACATAAAATTCCTGTATATTATTATAGCGTCCTTATTTCTGGATGCGCTTGATAAGGTTGGTAAGGACTTCGCCGGGGCCAAGTTCTTTAAATTCGGTGGCACCGTCTGCAATCATGTTCTTGACCGTCTGTGTCCAGCGGACGGGGGAGGTGAGCTGAGTGAGCAGATTGGCCTTAATTTCGTTCGGGTCCGTGTGCGGCTTGGCATCCACGTTCTGATAGACGGGGCAGACCGGAGTCGAAAATTCGGTTTCTTCGATAGCCTTTGCAAGTTCTGCGCGGGCGCTTTCCATGAGCGGGGAGTGGAATGCACCACCGACCTGCAGCGGGACGACGCGCTTCACCTTGCCGGTGAGGTAGGCGGCAACTTCGTCAATGCCGGCTTTTTCGCCAGAAATCACGACCTGTCCCGGGCTGTTGAAGTTTGCCGGAACAACTGCTGCGTCCTTGACCTGGGCGCAAGCTTCTTCGACGAGTTCATCGGAACCGCCGAGGACAGCGGCCATCGTACCCGGGCGGAGTTCGCAAGCCTTCTGCATGGCTTCGGCACGCTTTGCGACGAGCTTGAGGCCAGCTTCGAATGTGATGGCGCCCGTTGCGGTAAGTGCGGAAAATTCGCCGAGCGAGTGCCCAGCGGCCATGTCTGGCTTTCCCCCCTGGACCTTAGCCATAGCGACAGAAAGCAGGAACACTGCCGGCTGCGTGACTTTCGTCTGCTTGAGGTCTTCTGCGGTGCCGTTGAACATCACGTCGGTAATGTCAAAACCGAGAATTTCGTTTGCCTTGAGGAACATCGACTTTACATCGGCGTTCGAATCGAATAAATCTTTGCCCATTCCTGGGAACTGAGAACCCTGACCGGGAAATACATATGAAATCATGGCTCAAATTTAGCAAATAATGTTACTGAATATGGTATTTAAATATTATAGAAAACATACTTTTTAAAAGAGTTTACAATACGTTTTAAGGGCATTTTTTCGGAATGTTCCTTTTATCGCTTTATTTTGCATTTTATACTTTTTTTGTGAAACCGGCAATTTATGAAAAAAATATTTTTCTATCTTTGTGCTAAAATTTTATCAAAAGAGGATACAATAATATGGCTAACGAAGAAATCAAGAGCAAACTCAAGGCATTCTTTATGTCCGATCTCGGCGTAGATGGTGATGTCCTGAATTACGATACTCCGCTTTTTGGCGAAGAAATCGGTCTTGACTCCGTGGATTCCCTTGAAATCATTTCCTTCGTCGATGACAATTTTGGCGTTTCCATGACTGGTGTTGCAAAAGAAAACTTCCAGAGCATCGATACCATCGCCGCCTTCATTGAAAAGAACAAGGCTTAATTGAGTTCTTTTTGTTGTTCGAGAATTGTTTGGAAAATCTATGACATCTAATAACCGTCGTTGTGTAGTTTCGGGCCTTGGCGTGATTTGTGCCGTAGGCAATAATGTTGAAGAAACCTGGAAAAACGCTCTGAATTCGGTCTCCGGTATCCACAAGACCACTTCTCTCGATACCAAGAACTGCTATGCGGACTTGGCTGCCGAAGTGAACTGTGATACGCTCGATGAGATTGAATGTCCGGACGAAAAAGACCGCGCCTCCAAGCTTTGCATCAAGGCTATGAAAGAAGCCCTGAACGATGCAGGTCTCGGTGACTTTGCCGACAGTAGCCGCGTAAGTGTCATCATTGGTAGCTGCGTGGGTGGAGTCCTCAGCATCGAAAAATACCACCGCCACGGTAAAAATGCCAACGAAATTCCAAAAATGCCCATCGCCGCAATTGCCTCCCAGGTGGCAGAATCCTGCCATGCCGGTGGCATCGTGACGAACGTGGGTAACGCCTGCGCTGCCGGTACGATTTCCATTGCGTTGGCCTGCGACCTTATCCGTGCAGGTCGTGCCGATGTCGTTATCGCCGGTGGCTCCGATTCCTTTGCTTCTGTTCCGTATTCCGGCTTCCTTTCGCTCCATGCTTTGGACGAAAACGGTTGCTCTCCGTTCAACCACTGCAACGGCATCACCCTCGGTGAAGGCGCTGGCATCGTGATTGTCGAGTCCCTGGAACATGCCGAAAAGCGTAACGCCAAGCGTTATTGCGAAGTGCTCGGTGCGGGCGTCACTAGCGACGCTCACCACATTACGGCTCCCCGCGAAGATGGCATCTGCCTCCTCGAAGCGATGGACCGTGCGGTCAAGAATTCCGGAATCAAGAAATCCGACATCGGTTACTTGAACGCCCACGGTACGGGTACGGGCAAGAACGACAATGCCGAAATTAACGCCTTCCTCAAGTTCTTTGGCGAAGAAAACCCGACCTTGAGTGTCAGTTCGACAAAGGTCATGACGGGCCACTGCCTCGGTGCCGCTGGCGCTATCGAAGCCGTGTTCAGCATCAAGGCCCTTACGACGAACACCGTTTTGCCGACGCTCCACTACACTGCCGAAGATTCCGAAGCCCTCAAGGCCAAGGTCGGTCAGATGGACTACGTGCAGAACACCCCGCGTAGTAAGGAACTCGAATGCGTCATGAGCAACAACGTCGCTTTCGGCGGCACGAACGCAAGTATCGTGTTCAGCAAGAAGCCGGGCGATGTGCGGAGCCTGGTCGCCAAGGACAAGAAAATCGCCGTGACGGGTATCGGCATCGTGAGCCCGATCGGAAACAGCAAGGAAGCTTATCTTGAATCCGTCAAGAACGGGAAACTCCCGGAAACCGCTTCCATATGCTCGACCGTCACGAACGACGACTACAAGGAACTTGGCATCAAGATGGCCTTCTACCGCAAGCTCGACAATCTGGGACAGCTCCAGACCGTGTCCGGCATGCGCGCCCTCAAGGATGCGAACTTTACAGTCACCGAAGAAAACGCTAAGCAGATAGGTATCATTGTGGGTACAAGCGAAGGCGGTCTCGGTGCTACATACGATTTTCAGGAACTAATCACCGAAGAAGGCAATGCGGGTGGCAGCGCCTTCAAGTTCCCCCATACCGTTTATAATGCCGCCGGAGGATACCTTTCCATCCTTTCTGGCATCAAGGGCTACGGCGTGACTATCACGACGGGTCCGCTCTCCGGCCTCGACAGCATCGGCTACTCCATGAACGTTATCCATGACGGTCAGGAAGATGCCATGATGGCGACTGGTACGGACGAAAACATTCCTATCATTACGGAACTTTGCCAAAAGCTGAACGTCGCTGCGGACAATGTCGTGGAACCTTATTCTAACTCAAATGGTTTTGTCGTGGGTGACGGCTCCGTTTCTATCATCATGGAAACCGAAGACTACGCCAAGGCACGAGGCGCAAAGGTCTATTGCTACGCCCTCGGTTACGGCAATGGACGTAAAAATGTGAAATTTGGTCACATTTCCGGTTCTGGCGAAGCCCTCGACATGGCGATTAATGATGCCCTCCAGAACGCCGGCGTCAGCATCGACGAAATCGATGCCGTCTGCGGCTTTGCGAACGGCTTCAAGAAACTCGACGATATCGAAAAGGCCGCATATGCACGCGTATTTGGCGATAAGCTCGCTAGCCTCCCGCTTTTCCAGGTAAAGGAACGCGTGGGCGAGGGCCGAGCCGCTTCTGCAACGCTTGCCGCCGCCGAAGCCGCCCTCATGCTCGGTGGTGAACTTGTCGAAGAAGACGCCTACTTTATAGCAAAAGATGGCGTTTCCAAGAAAAAGGTCGCGACAAGCGGCTTCAAGAAAATTTTGGTAACTTCCTTTGCTACGGGCGGTTCCTACAGTGCCGTAGTTCTCGGAAAATAAATTTGTTAGAGGAGAATTTATAATGAAAGTTGCAATCGTTACTGGTTCTTCTAAAGGGATTGGCAAGGCTTGTGCCTTGCGTCTCGCTCGTGACGGCTACACGGTCGTCGTAAACTATTCTAGCTCTGATGTTGCCGCTCAGCAGACTTTGGACCAAATCAAGTCCGAAGGTGGCGACGGCATGATTTACAAGGCTAACGTTGCCGTGCTTGCCGAAGTCAAGCAGATGGTCCGCGATGTTTTCAAGACTTATGGCCGTATCGACGTGCTCGTGAACAACGCCGGTATTGTCCGTGATGAATATCTTTTGATGATGAACCCGGATACGCTCGACAAGTGCTTCGACTTGAACGTGAAGGGTTACTTCTACTGCGCCCAGCAGGTCGCGGTCAAGATGTTCAAGCAGAAATCTGGTGTCATCGTCAACATGTCTTCTGTTTCTTCCAAGTTCGCTCTCGCCGGCCAGGCTGTCTATAGCGCCACCAAGGGCGCCGTGAACTCCCTCACGCAGACACTAGCAAAAGAACTCGGCGGTTACGGCATCCGCGTGAACGCTGTCGCTCCGGGTTTTGTCGCTACCGAAATGATCGAAGCCATCCCCGAAGAAACTCGCAAGGGCTACCTCGAAAAGGTGCCTCTCAAGCGCTTTGCAACAGCCGACGAAGTGGCCAACGTCGTTTCTGCTCTTGTTTCTGACCAGTTCGCCTACGTGACGGGCCAGGTTATCGTTTTGGATGGAGGCCTTTCCCTGTGATGAATATTTACCAAATCAGCGAAAAGATTGCCCAGCGTCCGCCGTTCCAGATGATTGAAAAGGTCACGGAACTTGTGCCGAACGAATCTGCGACGGGCATCAAGAACGTCTCCGTGAACGAACCGTACTTCATGGGCCACTTCCCGGGTACCCCGATTATGCCGGGCGTCCTCATTTGCGAAGCTTGCGCCCAGCTCTGCTCGCTCGTCATCGAGAAGCCGGCCGAGGACCTCGAAAAGAACCTTTACGTTCTTCTCAAAATCGACGGATTCAAGTTCGTGAAGCCTGTGATTCCCGGCGACCAGCTCGAAATTACCGTCAACAAGACGAAGGGCGGCGGAATTATCGTCGGCTTTGACTGCGTCGTCAAGGTGAACGGCAACCTCCATGCGAAGGGTTCGCTCACGTTTACGTCAATTCCCAAAGAAAACTTGGGCAAGTAAAGTACAAGTTTGCACTGTCATTCCCGATTTAATCGGGAATCTTCTTGAAGAAAAACACGTTTGCGGATGATTGAAAAAACGAAAAATATAATAGTTAATTTGTTCTGGAAGTTGGTGCTCCTCGCGGTTGTTTACGGGGTGCGTACATACTTGTTGGTGGTCTATCGTCCTAAGATGACTTTTTTAGGGAACTCGGTCAAATCGACGGACCTCTCGCAACCGATGGTGATTATTGCAAACCACACGAGCATGCTTGACCCGTTGATGGTGCAGTCCCTGTTTTTCCATAAGCGCAGCATCGTTGTCGCCAAGGACCAGATAGAGGACCCGCATTTCAGTTGGGCGCTCAAGCGGTTCAAGAACGTGATCCCCTGTGACCGGTTCAACCTCGATACCGAATGGGCCCTGATTGCAAAGAAGGAACTCGAAAAGGGCAATTCCGTCATTATCTTCCCCGAAGGCAAGTGCCGCTATGACGGCCTGTTGAACGAATTCAAGACGGGCTTTGCATTCCTTGCCCGCAGCACGGGCGCCCCTGTTCTTTCCGTTGGCCTTGATGGCATTTACAAAATCGGACACCGTACACAGGTTATTGTGGATGAACCTGAAACGATTGAACGTGTGAAGGGAATCCCGTCTTCTAAGCATCTTGCTGAACGTAGCGAATATTTCCGCCAGAAAGTCTGGAATCTCAAGCAGCAGGCTTTGGGAACGACAGGCAAGGTTCTTCCTGTTGCAGCCGAAACGCCGGAAGAAATTATCCCCGAGGAGAACAAGTCGTGAAGATTGGCTTGGCTTTAGAGGGTGGGTCGCGTCAGACCATATTTTCAGCAGGCGTGTTGGACGCTTGGCTTGACGAAAACATTGATTTTTCGTATTACTGCGCTGTGAGTGCCGGTTGCCATGCGGCGATGAATTACATCACTCGTCAACGCGGTCGTTTCCGTTACATTATCCAGCCGACCAAGATTCAAAAGGGGATGGATAAGGCTCACCGCATTTTTGACGGTATCCAGAAAGAATGCTACGCATTGCATTATGACGCCGCGTATGGCGATATGCCTTTCGATTTCCATCTGTTCTTCGGTTCGGGGGTGGAATGCGAATTCGGGCTCACGTGCCTGGAAACGGGGCGTTCGGAATTTTTCCAGGAGTACATGAGCGAAAAGCGTTTGCTCGATATCGTGAACGCGAGCAGTGCTTTGCCGATGCTTTTTCCGATGGTGCAGATAGACGGCAAGCATTATGCGGATGGCTGCGTGACATCCCCGATTCCTTACCAGCGTGCGTTAGAAAAGGGCTGTGACAAGGTGGTCGTTGTCTCGACTCATTACCCCGGCGAAATCGTGACGGACTTCCGCAAGTACCGCGTGATATTGAACCCGATGTTCAAGCGCAAATACCCTGATTTCTTCAGGGCGTTGATGTTGCGTTACAAGCGTTACGAGAAGATGTTTGCCGAAATGGAAAAACTTGAAAAGAAGGGAAAGGTCATGATTTTCCGCCCTGAAAAGGAAGTTTGCGACCTTTTTGCGACAGACCGTAACGAGCTTGATGAAACTTATAACATGGGCTTTGAATACGCCAAGCGCCGTATGGACGACCTCAAGACGTTCATGGAAATCTAAATAATATTTTTGGTCGTTCAACTCAACAACAGAAGCGTTTTTATGATGGATAACGAAATGGAACAGAAAAGAGAATACGCCGCACCTCAGATGGAAGTCGTCCAATTCCAATCTCAAGGTTCTATCCTTCAGGAATCTGAATCGCCTTGTGGAAAACCTTCGTGTGGCGTTTCTGTTGAGCCTTAGTTGCAGGTTGATTGAGCAATAATTCAAACCGTTTCTATTTTCACTTTGTTACCCCGGACTTGTTCCAGGGTCGGTTTTTATATTCTTACCCCTGTTTTTCTTTTTGTCCTCCCGGCTTTTGTGCCTGGATTTTTTGTTCATAATAAAAAAAAATATTGTTTGAATTGTAAAATTATATTTACTAAATTTTCATAAAATGAAAACTCACAAAAATGTAAGTAATTGATTTTGCAACCCTCGTTTTTTTGCGAAAAAAAGCAATTGACAAAACTGCCGAAAAACTAACTTACAAAAATGTAAGAAATTGAAGATTTTTACTCCTTTTCCACTTTTTTTAACACCCTTTACTATCTTTACAACCGTTAAAAACATTAACAATCAAAATTCTCAACGGAGATATAAAAAATGGCAATTAAGAATGCTTACCTTCAGAAGGTTTATGAAAAGGTCGTCGCCCGTGATCCGGACCAGGCCCTCTTCCACCAGGCTGTCCGCGAATTCCTCGAATCCCTCGACCCCGTCCTCGAACAGGACAAGTCTT
>JAEEGK010022848.1_pt1 | contig 13098 bp, 12 predicted proteins | sample 8958771 | NCBI WGS metagenome assembly JAEEGK01 (sample SAMN16246547, study PRJNA631951) | gut metagenome | biome: gut microbiome; feature: rumen; material: SC-attached | host: Bos | place: Iran: Karaj | collected 2018-10 | reverse complement strand
CTGCCAGTGACGGTTGCTGTTCGTCTGCGATTGCCCAATCAATGTTTCATTACTTTCAAAACTGGTGCTTATGTGGCTTACGGTCTGCAAGCTAAAACTCGTATGCACATCCTGAATACCGATTATGAGGAGACCTTCAGCGAGAACCATTTTAGTGGTTCCTGTGATTTTCATGGTATTGCTTATGATAAAGATCATCGCCGTACGGGATATCCTAAATTCAACCATTCGGACGTTGGTGGCATTGGCGGCATCGACTTAACTTTCCATCATTTCATCATCGGCGCCGAAGTATCGTATGGATTAAAGCGCATCAGCGAACCCGGATTTATCGGAAGTTCGCTTGCCAACATCACTACATTACTCCTAACCAGTGGTGGCCCCAAGAATATAAGCGCAGGTGTCTCTTTGTCGTATCAGTTCTAAGATTTTAATGTCATAACGTCATATTTGATGTAATCTGTTGGTATATAACGGATTACAGATGATGATATTATATGATATTAAAATTCTAAACGTCATATTGGGGCTGTTATAGGTCGCTAAGATAGGCTGAATAAAGTGTTTCATGCGGAGAAACACTTTGTTTCTCAATGCGAAACACTTTGTTTCTACTGATGAAACATGTTGAAAACATAGGTTCTTTTATGTAGTGATGTCTCTTGTATGACATCATATATTATGGTATGACATCATAACATCATATATAACCACCTAAAAGACAGGCGGTTATAATGAATATGACGTTATGACGTTAAAAATAAGATTCTTGTTTGTAAAATGCGTTTTTTATGGGCGGCTCTCACCTTCGATGTATTGCGATAGGAGCAGGTGCTCGCCATCAAACATCACATAAGAGAACTGACTAATCCAGTCGCCTAAGATAATCATGCGGGCTTTCTTGGTGAGCTGCAGATCTACTTCGATATGACGATGACCGTAGATGAAATAATCTACGTTAGAGTGGTACTGGATGTACTTTTTGGTAAACAGTACCAGATGCTCGCGGTTCTCGCCCATATAAGCTGGCTCTTCGCCGTTAGGACGCTTCATGCGGCTGTGCTTGGCCCAGTTCAATCCAAACCACATGCCCCAACGGGGATGTAATGACGAGAAGGTCCACTGACAGGCCTTGTTGTGGAAGATACTCTTGATAAGTTTGAACTTCTTATCAGGATCGCCCAGTCCGTCGCCATGCGCCAGGAAGAACATCTTTCCGTATATCTCAGTCGTCTCGGGCTTCTTATGCAAAATCACACCGCACTCCTTTTCCAGATACTCGTAGGCCCAGATGTCGTGGTTGCCGGTAAAGTAATGCACCTCGACACCCATGTCGGTGAGTTCTGATATTTTTCCAAGGAAACGAGTGTAGCCCTTGGGTACTACATATTTATATTCGTACCAGAAATCGAACATGTCGCCCAGCAGGTAGATGGCAGCCGCCTTCTCCTTGATGCTATCGAGAAAGCGAACCAGTCGGCGTTCCTGCATGCGCTGGTGCGGAATGGCTAACGAGCCCAAGTGGGCATCGGAAAGGAAATATACGTTCTTCATATTAATCGAATCCAAGTTCAACTCTCGCTTCTTCGCTCATCATACTCTGATCCCAAGCGGGTTCGAACACGAGATTAACATTGGCTCCCTTTACGCCATCCACACTTTCTACCTTGGTGCGGACATCCTCAAGGATAAAATCTGCAGCAGGGCAGTTGGGGGCTGTAAAGGTCATGTCCAACTCAACAGAACTGTCGTCCTGTACATCTATCTTGTAAATCATTCCCAGGTCGTAGATGTTGACGGGAATCTCTGGATCGTAAACGGTCTTCAGTACATCTACAATCCGCTCTTCTATCTGTGTCTTCTCTTCTTGTGTCATAATCGCTGCAAAGATACAAAAAAACATTCTCAGGACAAAAGAAAATCTTTCCTTTTTTGTTCAGATATGGAATTATTTCGTATCTTTGCAACCAAAACCTATCAGATGGGCTTTATAAGTGTACAAGTTAATATAAAACAACTTATATGTATATTGATAATGTCGTTGACGTTGTCAATACCTGCAATGGCTATCTCTGCAGGAAACCATTGTCCAATGGTTAAGATTGAGGCTGAACGTTTGCCTGATATGACGATACCACGTAGTGGGCACTCTGTTTTCGTAGTGAATGGCGAGGTAACGGTTGTTGGTGGTCATACATCTGGATTCAAGTTGACATCTACTGCAGAATATCTTAAAGACAATAAGTGGTACCTGTTGCCTACCGTCTATTCGCATGATGGTGGAATGTCTATAGTCATGAAGTCTGGAAAAGTGCTGTTGGCGGGTGGCTTTAAGGATAACTTGGGCATTTCGCAGAGTTATGAAGTAGAACTCTATGACCCCATGACTCATTCTTGCAAAGGATTCGGATGCCTGAACCAAAAACGTGCTTCGGCAGCTGCTGTAGAAATGGATGATGGCAAGGTGCTGATTACAGGTAATTGGTATGCTGATGACGAGATGGAACTTTACGATGGTAAGGCCTCGTTCTCTCATGCAAAGGCCGTTTCCCAATCGCGCTATCTGCCTCATGTGTTACGTACTTCTGGCAATGATGCGATGATTATTGCGGGTTATGATATGCATGGTGAACCGCTTGATACGATTATTGTTGATCGTCTGAATGGTGAGGCTGTCAGAGATACATTGTTTAATACTTGGCGCCCATTGCATTATGACCTCTCTCAGCATAGTGATGATAGTTTTATAGGCGATGAGGCTCAGCATTTTTATCGTTATCTGATACCTGTTGAGAATAGTCGTGGCCAATTAGCGATTGTTGATGTTCGTGATACAATCTTTTCTCTTCTCCCAACAATTTGTCCTATACCGATGAGGAGTCAGTGGGGGGCTATTAAATATATCACCCCAGTTTATGCTGATCGTTTGAATCATCGCGGCTATGTATTAGGCTTCGACAAAACGCGTCGTGTTTATGCTCTCTGTATCGACTATGCCCAGATACCAGCCAAACTAACGCTTTATTATACTGATCCTTTGCCAAAGGATGCGGGTATGTTGAGCATTCCCGTTCTTACAAAAGAGGGTAATCTGTTACTAACAGGTGGTATCGATGATAAAAGACCAAACGAAAATTTCCAGCCCAAGGCTTCTGTTTGGTTGTTACGTTTCACAGAAGAAAGCAAGGCGGAATCGCCTCTTTGGATATGGGGCGTTATATTAGTATTAATCATAATCGCAACTTCTGTTTTCTTTATACAGAGAAAGCTGCGTGGATGTAGAATGGAACTCGAGGAAGGTGACCAACCAACATCTGTAAATGTTGATACTCAGTTAATGCAGCGTATTACAGAGTTAATGGAAGAGAAACAACTTTATAAAGTTCCTGATTTGAAGGTCTTGGATATCGCAAGTGAGTTAAGAACCAATGCCCGTTATGTATCCGACTGCATTAAAAACTCAACGAATTATTCCTTTACTCAATACGTTAATAGTTATCGTATACAGCATGCCCAGCAACTGATGCGTGATTTCCCGGATCAGAAGATCTCTACCATTTATATTGATTCGGGGTTTACTAACGAAACAACATTCTTCCGAGCGTTCAAGGCTATTACAGGTATGACACCTAAAGATTGGAAAAACCTGCAAAACGACTGACAAAACAAGAATTGTCAGTCGTTTTGCAATTTTTGATAGTCGCTTTATGGGCTATTATGGCTATCTTTGCCCCACAAAAAATATGATGCTTATGAAAAAGATTCTATTATGTGTGGCGACCTTGATGGCTTTTGTAGCTGGTGTTAATGCCCAATCGCTCAAAGAAAGAGCGCTTGTATATAAGTATGTGGTTAACGATAAGGCTCCTGGGGTTCACACCACCATTAAGAATGGTGTGAAAATCTGGACTAATTCTAATGGCGACAATCTCGGTGAGTATAAATACTCTGTCACTGTTAGTGAAAAGAAGGAGGCCGACAAAATTAGGAAGGAGTTTTATAACAAAGTAATAGAGAAGACTAAGGCCCGTACTAAGAATAAGAAAAATAAAGAATACGAGGAATTTGAAAAGAAAAGGACTGCAGAGAAAAAGAAACAGATTGAAGCAGAGAAAAAGAATAATTCAGTAGAGTCTGTGTTTAATGTCAACACAAAAGATTGATTATAAAATGCTATAACTTATGGCAATTTGTGAAAAGTGTGGTCATTCCAATGATGACAATGTGAAATTCTGTGGTGGTTGTGGTGCCCGTATGGATGTAAGACGGTCAACACCTCCTCCTCTTGTGTTCGACCTTGAACCTGATGAGGAATCGCCTAAACAACCAAAGCGCGAACATAGAGGATCTGTACCTCCACCATATGAGCCTCGTCCCGCCTCACATTCGTCAGAGCCCAAACCAGAGAATAAGTACGTTGAGCGTAATAGCACTCCTGGGGCTTTGTCGAGGGGGTGCATGCTCAAAGGGTGTTTGGTTCTGTTGGTTGCTTTCCTAGTCTGTGGTGGAATTATGGCCTACCTGTTTTATCAGGATGATGAAAAAGAAAGCAGGGGCATCTTAGACAGCATCGAAACTCCAGAGGATACTATTAATATTGTAGGTGTTTCAGGTGTATCCTTATCTAAGGATAGTGAAGCTTCAGAAGAGAATGGTGAAGAAACACTCCCTATTGGGAAGGAGTATATCAACAGAGAACTTAATACAAAGATTGGTTTTGCCAAAAGTGAGAGTAGTTCCGAACCTGTCTATGTCGTTTATTTCTCAACAGATGATACTAAGGGGCATGATATCGTGAAGATAAGCCCCTCAGGTAAGGGGCACTTTACGCTTTATAAGTCGGATGGAATGACTCCCGATGCCGAGCTCTATATCTATCCTGGCGCAGAGAAGGTACGTATATCAAGCAAAGGTGTAGAGGTGATATTCCAATCTGCCGAGAGTTTCTCAGAGGCTGTCAGCAGTACCGATCCCAGCTATACACCAGCACGCTATGCCATCACGGCAGGATCGGATAAAGGTAAATGGGAAACACTGCAATCAGGTGAGACGGTCTATATCTATCCAAGTGGTACCTATGCCCATAGTATATGGATAAAGGATGGCGGTAAATTTTATTATGTAGATGCGAGTGGTTGCCTCATGAAGGATAACTATGCCCACGATGGCTTTTATGCTGGGGCAGACGGTGCATGGAATAAAGATGTGAAATGCATCGATGTTAATAAGTTGCCTGGTAAATCATACACAGATAGAAACACCCAGAAATGGAACTTCGATGTGAAAGAACATAGTGATGGGACTATTACTGGTACAGCTCAGCACATCTATCGCGGTACTATCAACCTCACCGAAAATTATGTTGTCAAGGCGTTCGGTCATAGTGCTTACTCGTTAACAAAGAAGGACGATGAATTTGTACGCTGCCATGTGGTGGTACTCGACAATGGTCATACTATCCTTGTATCTTCCGTTGGAGCCACAAATAAATTTATATTAAACTAATGAAGATTTTTTATCAATTACTTGAATTAATCACGATGTTATTGGTTGTTAGTACTATCCTAACAGCCTGTCATCCGTCGTATGTTAATGCGCAGAAAGAGTTAGAGACGCTTTTAAATAGTGAAGAGGGACAGAAGATGACAGCTGACCAGCTGGCTGAGATGACGCCTGGTTTTGCTGATAAGTTGCGAGGGGCTGGTTGCGAAATTCATTTGCCGCTTACAGATGAAAACGCGTTGCCTAAAACTGGTCAACTTTATGTTTCCTCCTCTACAGGTAGTAGTATTGTGTTCCATCAGAACGGCTCAAGTGTTAGCGTAACCATTGCTTTGCGAGAGAATCATTGGGGTATGCCTGCTGACAGTTTGGAGGGTACTGCACAATATGTAGTGCAATCTCGCGGAAAAGGCCTCTATACCTTATATAATAATGAGGAAGCTCGTTTTGAAGGACGATTAGTATATGTGTTTCCTGGTGCTGATAGTATTATTGTTACTCGTGGCTGTCAGGAAACACAGCAGACTTTCTTTAGAACTGCTACAGATTATGATGCCGTTGAGCAGTGATCTTTGATGTATTGGCAAACCCAGTCGTAATCATGGTCATCCACATAGATATGGTTCCAGCTGTACCATGCCTCTGTGAGCTTGATAAGATTGCGGCGAGGGGCTGTCTTTACTGAGCGGACATGCTTGAACTCCGTTTTGGTAACCTGTACACCTGATGAGAAGATCGATAGTCCTACCATACTGAGATCACCTTTTGCAGCTCCTATCCAACCACCAATGGTATTGATCAACTGCAGTTTTTTTACTTTCTTGGGCATCTGATGGTGCTCAATGCCGTTCTCGTCCATCACAAACAGAGCGGCATAGGTTCCTCCCATAATAGCAGCAATCACCAGATAGGCAGGAATGGTTATCAGGAAGAGGAACAAAAACACACCCGTCAGCATCAGTATGGATGATAGAACCTCCTCGTCCAAGCAGAAATTGATGACCGAGAATAACACAACGCATACCAGATAGCAGATCAGGAACATGTTTGCTATCACATAGAAGATGGTTGGGTTCCGATACATATTTACCTCATAGGCCCAACGATACTTGCCATCTGGGCATAACTGAACTTTGTCTTGATTTTCCATAATTATTCTTATTTATCCAATGCTTATTGCCAACTTACCTATATCTTCAGCCAGACTATCAACACTATAGCCTATCGTCTCAAGAGCAACTTCTATACGCTCGAATGGCGTTTGGTTTTCTGTCATCCTCCTCAGTACCTCTACAGCAGCATGTAGGCGTCCACTAATCTTGCTTTCGCCTAAAATGTCAATACGGGCAGCTTGGCGTGAAACAAGTAAGTCGAATGTCTTTACCTCTTGACGGCAACCTTCAATCATTTCACTCAATGCCTTTGATTGCATTTTTAGCATTTCTGTATCGTTAGCTGCATTCTCTGCCTGTTTTAACAGTTCCCTACAGGTGTCGAAGCGTTCTTTTGCCTTGAAGACAATAGCATCTGATACCTTCTTCGGATCATCGAGTGGTAAGCGCCTGAACTCTGGATCTATCATCTTCTTTAAGTCTTTACCATAACTTTCCTTGTGCCCAAGAATGTCTTCAATAACAGTATGATCATATTTCTTTGTTGCATTCAAGTCGGGTTCTTTCAAGAATCGTCTAAGTTCTGAATTATAGAGCGCCTCAGTACCCTTTTGGTCGAAGTATACCCATTCTCCTTTGGCATTTTTATAATAATAGGTGATGTCACGGTCGAAGGTGACTTTTTTGCCCATCTGTAGGTCGAGTTTCTGTTTTGACGATGCATTCATCGGGAAGATACGATCTTTAGGTATTCCTGATATTTCTGATAATCGTCTCATCACTGCATCATCAACGCTGTTGGACACTCCCGTGATAGTTTCATTGAAAACGGCTCGGGTTGGTACAAACTCTTCACCTACTTGATTCAGTTTGAACATGGCAAGTTTGTCTGACTGCACCTCCATAACCAACTTGTTTTTCAATTGGATATTCTCTGGTGTAGGATTCATTAATGACAATTCAACTGCTGCACGAAGATCTTCCACTTTCTGGGTGGCACAGTTTTCACCATATTCCAAGGCACGTCTGTATTTTGGCTTCTTCTCACCTGTACTGATGCGGTGCTTGGCATCCGATACCAATTCCTTGGCAAATGTTGCCGCTTCTTCACTTGCCTTCTGTATATCCTTCTTTGCTGAGATTACAGATTTGAATTTCTTTACCGTATTAACTTCTGCCTTGATGCCATCTTTAAGTTGGCTCGAAATATTCTTAAGGGTGAAACGCTCTTTGCCGAATTTCCAAGCTTCAGAGAAACTGTCGCCAATAGATTTTCCGCCAGCACGGACAGATATGAATTTCTTTCCAACCTGCGATGCAACAGAGCCGATAGCTGCCATACCACGATCCTGAAGGTAGTTAAGCGTAGCCTCTTTTGCCCCCACAAGGAACACACCAGACCATGTAAGTTCGCCTTCTGCCTTATCAGCGTATTCCTTCATAGAGCCCATGATACTAACGGAGGTAGTAAGGATCTCAGCGGCTCCGAATGTGAGGAATCCGAGAGCCAGTTGAGCAACAAATCCCATCTCGTCGAAGGCTTTCTTACGATTTTCTACCCAATCCCAGAAACCAGCTTCGCGCTCAGCATCCTTCATCTCTGCATAAGACTCGGCTTGCAGTCTGTTGTAGGTAATCTGACGTTTTCTAAGGTACTTAGAATATTCCCCAATAATGCCATTTACAGTTCGCTCATCAAGACCATACTCCTCGGTATAGTATCTCAGCATCAACTGTATGGCAACCGTCAACGATTGGAATTCCATGGTTGTACCAGTCCTCGTGATTTGCTCATCCAGATATTTGAGCCTCTCTTCAAGACCCCTGTCCTTGGTTATACCAGCTTCCATCTCAGATGAGGTTCGCCTGGGTTGGGAAGTAAGGTATATATTACGCTCAAATTCCTTCTTTCCATATTTTACCGATGCTCTTGCATTGAAACGATTTGGGGCTGTAATAATGCCATTCTTACAATACATGATATAGTTATAGCCGTCTCCTGTTGGTGTTGGCTTTCCAAAGAGTGTAAGTCCGATATTATCGAGGATGTTTTTGACGGATTCACCACTCTGTGCTTTGGCATCTTCCTTAATGGGTTCCACATTAAAAATCACCTCTTCTGGTGGCACATCGGTCACTAAGAGCTTGCGACTTCTTTCGTCATAGTCATAAAGCCTAACCCGACAATGTGTCTGAGCCCGCACATACTGTTTGTCTTCCCAGCGGAACCAGCTGTTAAACTCATGTTTCATCGGGTCATACTCTTCGATGTAACAACCCACTTCTCCAGATAGTTCCAGAACCAATCCCATATAAAAGCGGAATAGGGGCATCTCACCATGAACTTTGAGACCATCTTTGCTGCGTGCATCTATCTTGATGATATAGTTAGCATACTTACCTGGAATACCCTGATCTTTTTTCTCGTCAAGTAGGAGATCCTTGATGATTACATGATAGGGAAGGTTTGCCTTCTTATTACATGGTTCAATAGTTGCCCCGTAATCTGATGTAACATTTCCGTTCTGATCTGTGATGGTTACTGTGATTTCCTCGACATCCTGGTCGTCAATCCCTCGCAGTGCAAAAGGGAGTTCTTCTGCCTTCTCATGGCGCGCAGGAATTGTCAGGTTGGTCTGCTCAGGATCAAAGACTACCTCCAGAGTCTCAATCTTAAAGTGCAGGCGGTTGGTATAGCTGGCACCTTCGTTGGCAAGCACGAACTTCACAATTCCCTCCTGAGGAGGGTTCTCAGCTTCTGGGGCCCATACGTAGGCTGTCTTCCAACCGTTCTCTATATCGCCCATCTCTACGTGCAGATATTCGTCTCCGCTCGTAATTTGAATCTGGCGAGTCAGTTCTTCATCCACATATTCAGGCCCTTTCTTTGGTTTGCGGACAATAAGGGCATTCACTTGCTGGCCTTTATCGCCAACAAGTAGCGTGTCGCCAAAATCTTTGTACACCTGCATCTGCAGCTGATCGGGCTCATCATCTTCCTCGTCTTCCTTTTCCTCCTCTTCGGGTTCTGGTTCAGGTTCAGGATCATCATCCTTCTGCTGCTTCTTATTCTTTCGACGTTTTCTCCACCAGCCTACCAAACAACCTCCTACAAATGGCGGTATGATATACTTCCATATACCCCCCTCGTCAGAAGCATCGTTATCTTCCTCCCAAGTGGATGTAGTATCCTCTTCATCATCTTTTGTTGAATGTTGAACGTTAAGCACTTCTCCATATACACCGTATATCGCATCAACCACATAACCAGATTCCACCTTGGAGGTAGATGGCGTGGTTTTATTATGTTCTGTAACCGTACGGTTACTTTTTCGAACCATATTTTTGCACACAAGTCCCAAATGCAATTTGGTATCATTCTCAAGAATAAAAGAACTAGCATTAAGGTTGTTGTCTGTGGTTATATATGCTTCGTTGTCTATATAGAATTCCCAGACATCGTGATACTCATCTACCCGCTTTTGGGGGAGACTCCATTCACTTCTGCTCCATGTTTCCAATTTAGGACAGGCAGGACTTACTTTCTGATAACCGTCGTATGCAACAGCATATCCACTCTCATAGTCTCTTACCTTACACTGACCAGTTATCGTAACAGCTGGCCATGACACCCGATAGGATCCATCTTTCTCTGTGTAGGTGTGAGCGGGAAGAGTTACAACAAACTGATTCTCTGTCACTTTGATATGTCCGATGTATTCGTCTACATCTGTCTTTACATCTGCATTAAGAAACTTTGTGACTTTGAAGTCGGAGTCAATAAGCACCTTTCCTGTTTGTTCTGCCTTGAGTTCGTGGAATATGAGCAGTGTGCTTACTACAAGGAAATATTTCAAATAAAAAAATCTGTGCATATAATTGAGTGCTTTTAGTTCTTATTCAACATGATAGGTTCGCTCTGAGCGCTTATAGCCCCAGGTAATGAGGAGTTCTTTGCTGTCCGGCTTTATCCAGACGATGCATTCTGCGTATTCTGGGAATCCATCTGGATGCTTGTCGTGATTCTGGCAATGACAACCATTGTGCTTGATATTATAAAAGGTGTAAAGGCCATTGCCTCGAGCATGCACACGATAGTTGATGGTAGTATCTGGTGCTTGTTGCTCCCAAGCGTGTATAACCGTCCGAAAGTCTGCAGAACCAATGGGACGAATCGTGTCTCCCTCAATGGCTTCTTGATGGAATACAATTCTGCTACCTGTTGCATCGTCGATATAAGGCGTATCATACAATGGACGTTCGTCTGCATCAGTGATGGGCAGATTCACCGCAAAAAGGCTATTGTATTGATAGCCATCTTGATGAGCCAGCTCAGTGGCAGTCATCATGTGTCCTTCGCTACTATTTAAGATTGTGTAAAGATGCTTGGCGGCTTCTTCTTCGATGTTAGCGGCATCACGAATTGTCTGATGGGAAGGGTTTGAACCACAGGCCATCAGCAAAACAGTAGCAAAACTAATAAGCTTATTCATATCAGAGTTCTTTAGTTATTCCGCAAATTTACCGCTAATATCCAAGATAAGCAACAATTTAGGATTAAAACGACTTACAATGCAAGAATTGATAGTCTTTTTACGGTTTTTGTAAGTAACAGAATCGGATTTTTTCCCTATCTTTGCCACAAAAACAAAAGCTGCTTATTATGCATAAATACATCGGTTATGGCAATATGTTCTGTTGGTACTGCGGAAAACGGGTTCATACAGGAAAGAAGTTTTGTCCACATTGCGGTGCACGCTATAATGGCACTGCCAAGCACAGCAAGTTCAGCTATCCAGTCAACAGACGTATCTCACCTAATGTAGGTCTGGGACCGTTACACCATACGTTTATCAGATTCTTGGTGAAATATCTCATTGGTAGTATAATTACTGCTGGCATCGTTTTAGGTGTCATCTATCTGATAGAAGACTATGAAGAGGGTGTATATGCCAAGATATGCATGATACTCTGCTCATTCTGGGTCATCTGGCTTGCGTGGTATTTCCTGTCAAAGGCTTGGGGTGTAACAACCTTGCGCCTAAAAAATAACGCAAAGGCGGCTGAAGGTGGGGAACTGGATTGCGCATGTTGCCATAACAAAGGAGCCGTTGGCGAGAACTACTGCGATCTCTGCGGTACCGTGCTCTACTACGATCATACCGGCAAGAATCTGCCACCCGTTAAGCCAGATAAATGAATAACAAACCAAAAACTATATGAATATGAAAAAAATGTATTTCCGATTAATGATGGCAATGATGGGACTGGTGGCAGTCTCACTCACCTCATGCGATGATGAAGAAATTGCCAAAACACTTGAAGGAACATGGAAAGGTGACATGTATATATCGTCAGAGTGGGATGGAAGATACTATAACGCCACCTATACGGAAGTTACCTTTTTGAAAGACCCGTATGCGTTTTCGAGCGGATCAGGGTATTGGGTAGATTACTATAGCGACGCCCCGTGGGATTATGTGGCCAACCATATTGACTGGAGGGTGGATCTCGGTGACATTCATGTGAAATTTATCGAGGAAGGAACCTCTATTCAGATTAGCGATTATCGCTTAGACGACAACAGATTCTCAGGTTATATCTACGATCAAGGAAATAAAGTTGCATTTTACCTCTATAACGTCAGCCGGCCGAATTACACAGGTTATCATTGGGGATATGATAGTTGGAGAACCAGAGGTTTTACCAGAACGTTTACAGACAGCCTAAATATTTCAAAGAAACCAGTCAGGATAATAAGACCACGTGATTGCTATTAACAAACTAAAAACGATAAGATTATGAAGAAGTTAGTCATTACATTATTAGCACTTGTTGCTATTGTCACAGCAGCAGATGCTCAAGGTATGTCTAAAGAGCAGCGTGAGAAAACAATGTATAATCTGATCATACGTATGCGCCCTGTAGGTACCCAATATGCTATCACTACCACGCCCGTTACTTATAATGAATACTGGGCAGCCACAGGTAAGAAAGCCCACTCTGCTGGAACCAGCGTCACAAATGCTGCAAAAGTATCGAAGGCGCAGGCTGAGGACATGGTTAAAACCATCAATGCAGAGACTCAAGGAGTTCTGAAATTCTCTATCGCTACTTCTGCTCAAATTTCAGAGAGTTCAAAGAAAGTGGGATTACATGGTGAGATGGGACCGCAGAACACCCAGACTCAGGGTTTCTTTTTAGTACTGCCTTATAGTCAGTGGAAAATGTATAAAGAAACTGAATAAAACAATCAGTTTGACATATATCTACTGCGACGATCCCTAATCCACGACTCATCATCCATTACTGATACTTCAGACGGTACAACGGAATATTTTACTTTTATTTATACAATTTTCGGCTGTCGATGACATTTTTATGCAAAAAGACGGGCGAAAGTGCTGAGTTTTCGGATATTTGCAGTAACTTTGCAGCCAAAATATAATAAGGTGAAAGTTATGAAACTATTCGACGTATATCC
>JAEEGK010022847.1_pt1 | contig 13099 bp, 11 predicted proteins | sample 8958771 | NCBI WGS metagenome assembly JAEEGK01 (sample SAMN16246547, study PRJNA631951) | gut metagenome | biome: gut microbiome; feature: rumen; material: SC-attached | host: Bos | place: Iran: Karaj | collected 2018-10 | reverse complement strand
CCGGCCGCGAAGCTGGTGGAGCTGGCTCAGGCCGAAACGCTCGGCGCTCTCTATCACCATCACGGACGCATTAGGAATGTCCACACCCACCTCTATCACGGATGTCGCCACAAGTATCTGCGCTTTGCCTTCGACGAAGAGTGCCATATCGTGCGCCTTGTTCTCGGTGGTCTGCTGTCCGTGCACCACGGCAGTGACATATTTCGGGGGCTTGAATTCTTCGGTGATGGCCAGATACCCGGACTCCAGGTTCTCATAATCCATCTTCTCCGACTCCTTGATGAGGGGATACACCACGAACACCTGCCGTCCCGCATCGATCTGCCTGCGCATGAAATCGTACACCTTCTGCCTGTTATTCTCTCCCACGTGCTTTGTAACCACAGGTTTGCGGCCAGGAGGCAACTCGTCGATGACTGATATGTCAAGGTCTCCGAACAGGGTCATGGCAAGCGTCCTCGGTATAGGTGTCGCGGTCATCACGAGAATATGCGGCACTGTCTCTGACTTTGACCATAACCTTGAACGCTGTTCCACACCGAAACGGTGCTGCTCATCGATCACGGCAAGTCCCAGTGATGCAAACTTCACCTTGTCCTCAATCAGTGCGTGTGTTCCGAACACCAGGTCTATGCTGCCGTCTTCAAGGCCGGCGTATATTTCGCGGCGTTCCTTTGTCTTCGTACTCCCTGTACGAAGCGCGCACCGCACTTTTTCCGTATTGACGAACTTGCCTACACCGCGGTAGTGCTGCTCCGCCAGAACTTCAGTCGGAGCCATTATGCACGCCTGATAGCCGTTGTCTATGGCCTGCAGAGCAGATAGTATGGCGACCAGCGTCTTGCCGCTGCCAACATCTCCTTCAAGCAGACGGTTCATCTGACGTCCGCTTGTAACATCGGCACGGATCTCCTTGAGCACACGCTTCTGGGCTCCTGTCAACGGGAATTTCAGATTGTTGTAGGTATCATTGAACGCATCGCCAAGTCTCTTGAAAACCAAGCCGTTGGAAGCGCGCATACGCACGTTTTTCTGTTTCAGCAGCGACAGCTGCAGATAGAACAGTTCCTCAAACTTAAGTCTCTGCTGAGCCTTGGCAAGCGACTGGACGTCTTTTGGAAAATGGATATTGTGAAGAGCTTCCCTCAGGGAACAGAGTCCCTTGTCGGAGATGAGCCAGGCAGGCAGAGTCTCCCTTATACTGTCAGCGCACTTCTCCCACACAGCAGCCTGCAACTTGCCGATCACCTTGTTGGTGACCATACTGTTCTTCAGATGCTCGGTGCTGGGATAGACACCCGTCATCGCTCCGGTCCCGGGTCTTGCCGACGAAACTTCATCGATCTCGGGATGGACCATATTGATCTCACCATTGAAGACAGAGGGTTTGCCGAACACTATGTATTCCTTGCCGGTCTTGATCCTTTCTGAAACCCATTTGATGCCTTGAAAGAAAACAAGGTCGATGGAGCCGGTGTCGTCGGAAAGAACGGCCACCAGTCTCTTGCCTCGCTGGGCACCCACGATCCGCATATCGCGGATTACTCCCCGGAGTTGGATATAGGCTGTTGCGGAGTCTATTTCGCTGATGGCATAGAAGCGCGAACGGTCGACATAGCGGAAGGGAAAGAAGTAGATCAAGTCCCGGAAAGTGAATATTCCGAGCTCCTTGCCAAACAACTCGGCGCGTCTCGGACCGACTGACGGTAAGTATTTTATATCGCTGTCGAGGACATCCATCGTTTTGCAAATTTACGCTATTATGATTAATTTTGCACATTTAAAACACACATTAATTATGGCACATAGAATCGTTGTAGGAATCACTCAGGGAGACTCCAACGGAGTCGGATATGAAGTCATCATCAAGGCCCTGTCTGATTCAAGAATGCTGGACATGTGCGTTCCAGTCCTCTATGGTAATTCCAGGACTCTCGGCCTATATCGCAAGATGATACCGGAGACCGACCAGATAAGCACCAATGTCATCAACAGTGCAGCTGACGCCAGGGGCAAGCGCCTCAACATCATCAACTGCGTTTCCGACCAGCTCCCCGTGGAACCGGGCCAACCCACCGAAGCCGGAGCCAAAGCAGCAATACAGGCTCTTGAAGCCGCAGTCAAGGATTTGAAAGAAGGTCTCATCGACGCTCTCGTGACCGCCCCGATAAACAAGCATACCGTAGCAGCACTCGGGTTCGGATTCCCGGGACACACTGAATATCTGATGGACAGCTTCGGATCGACCGAAGGTCTTATGTTCATGTGCACTGACAACTTGAAGATCGGTCTTGTAACCAATCACGAACCGCTCGAGAACGTGGTCACCCTCATCGACAAGGACCTCATCGTCCGCAAACTAAGGCTGATGCACGAGTCACTTAAGAGGGATTTCGCTAAAGACAGGCCCACAATCGCAGTCCTGGGACTCAACCCGCACGCAGGCGACGGAGGCTACCTCGGCAAGGAAGAGAAAGAAATCATAATTCCGGCCATTGACCAGGCAAACGCGGAGGGAATCCTCGCTTTCGGCCCCTACTCCCCTGACGGCTTCTTTGCCAGCAACATGCAGTACAAGTTCGATGCAGTTCTAGCCATGTATCACGACCAGGGACTCATTCCATTCAAGGTACTGGCTTTCGACAAAGGCGTAAACTTTACTGCAGGCCTCCCCATCGTACGCACATCTCCCGACCACGGCACAGGCTATGACATCGCGGGAAAGAATCTGGCCAACCCGGCTTCCCTGACCGCAGCCATCTATATGGCAATCGATATATGCCGCAACCGTTTGGAATACGAAGAGCTTAGTGCAAATCCCCTGGAGATAAAGCATTTCGAAGGCCCCAAGAGAGAAAAGACAATTCTTCCCGAGTAATGGCGCGCGGCACCATACAGATGTTCACTGACGGTGCCTGCAGCGGCAACCCCGGCCCGGGAGGGTACGGTGTCATATTGCGTTACGGCGACACGGAGAAGACCCTTTCGCAGGGATTTAAATCCACCACCAACAACCGTATGGAGCTTCTGGCCGTCATCGTCGGGCTCGAGGCAATCAAATGGAAGAACGCCGATATCGAAATCTACAGTGATTCCACCTATGTCGTGAATGCGGTCACTAAAGGCTGGCTGGAGAGATGGGTACTGACCGGATTCAAGGGAAAGGCTAATGTCGACCTCTGGCAAAGATATCTCGAGTGCGCCCAGGGCCACAATCTGCGCTATATCTGGGTGAAAGGGCACGCAGGCCATCCGGAAAACGAACGCTGCGACCGCATGGCAGTCGCAGCGTACAAATCCGACAATCTTCTGGAAGACGACTGAAGACAGCCTATTCTGCCTTGTATTGCTCGTAGAGCCTGCTGATTCCCGCCTCGTCGACGGTACCGCCGTGCACTATGACGCGGTAGCGCAGTTTAACTTTCTCGCCTTTGCCCAGCGCGGTTGCGTTACCGTCCTCAGGCCAATACATCGGTGTAGGTGACATAAAGCCGTAATCCCTGGTGAACCAAGGTGACGGGAACCACTTGTTGCTCGGATGCTGCATTATTGCTATGCCTTCATATCCCGAAGCCTGTCTTTTACCATAGAAATCCATCCAGGCAGCCCTCTGGCCAAAGGTGGCTTTCTCTCCGCTCTGTCCCTCGCTGTTGACCATAAAACCGCCTTGCTTGACAGACAGGTCTTCAGCCATACGGACGCTGAACAAAGAGTGATTGGTCACGGGGATTACCACATCCATAAGCATTTCCATCTCTATGTCGAAATCAATCTGAAAAATGCCGGGAGCCGGCGCAGTGATGGTGATAAGCCTCTTGTCCTTTATAGGCGCGTCGGCATCAGGACGCTTCCAAATGCATTCGTCCTCTATGACGGCCCTGTCTTCACCGGTTTCAAGGATCCTTGCGCCTATGGACACTATGCGTCCGCGTTCCAGACCTTCCTGCCAGTAGTTGCCACCGTTAACACGGTCACAACCGAAGAAAAGAGACGAATGGTGAGGATATATTCCGTTGCGCATCGAAGTGACGCTTGCACCTGACACCGGGCTGTTTACCGGAAAGAAGAACGGATATTTCTCATCGTCTTCGAAACGGTAGCTGGTGAAGAAAAGATTGCCGATGGTGACATCGATGCGGTTGCCAATCTTGACGGCATTGACATTGTTGCGCGCAGGCCTCGCACCGGACACAGGTGGTTGTGCAACTGCGGTAAACGCAATCAAAATTGATATTGCGACTGAAAGAATCCTGAGTTTTTTCATAGCTATAGAATATTCATTGACTGTTCTTTGATCTTTTCGAGTTCGTCCTTCATCTTAACGACGCATTTCTGGATTCCGGCGTGATTGGCCTTGCTTCCCAAAGTATTTATCTCGCGACCCATCTCCTGCGCGATGAATCCCAGTTTCTTTCCGGGGAATTCCTCGCTTTCGATGGTTTCGCGGAAATAGCGGCAATGCTGTGAAAGGCGCACTTTCTCCTCGTTGATATCCAGCTTCTCGATATAGAATATGATCTCCTGTTCGAGCCGGTTCTGATCGGCATTGACCTGCAGTTCTTTCATCCTGTTTTCGAGGCGGGCACGGACTGCTGCAGTACGTTCAGGCTCGAACCGGGCTATCTGGGGGATATAGGACTCTATCGACTCAACTTTGGCCAGTACGTCTGCCTGCAGTGAAACACCTTCCCTTGAACGGAAATCCTTCAGTGCGGCAACGGCTTCCTTTATGGCTCCGAAAAGTATCCTCCATTGATCCTCGTCAATCTCGGGCTTGCCGCTTCCGACCACGTCGGGCATATGCAGAAGAGATATGAATAGTTCTGAATCCGGCACGTATTGCGGATCTGCGAGACTTATAGCCTCCTTCACCTGGCTGTAGTACTCAGCGAGTATATCCTGGTTCACCCTGTGTGCAGATGCGGACTGGTCCTTGCTGTCGAGGCTTATGAACAGATCGATGCTGCCCCTGCCCAGTTCTGCAGCCAGATACTGCCGGAGCATCATCTCCTTGTCACGCGGCACCAGGGATGTCTTGAGGTTTATGTCAGCGTTCTTGCCGTTGAGAGAACGGATCTCGACTATGTATTTTGAACCGGAGATAACGCACTCGGCCTTACCGTAGCCGGTCATTGATTTTACCATCGGAAATGAATTTGTATTGCCAAGGATAAAAGTAGCGCATTTTTGCTATTTTTGCAAAATACAACATTTAAGACAAGACAATGGCTGAAATCGAGAACGGTGCAGAAACCGGCAAAAATCTGAACTTCCTGGAAGAAATCATTGAGAAAGACCTTGCCGAGGGCAAGTACAAGGCTATCAAGACCAGATTCCCTCCGGAACCCAACGGTTACCTGCACATAGGCCACGCAAAGAGCATATGCCTCAACTTCGGCCTCGCGAAGAAATACGGCGGCACCACAAACCTCCGTTTCGACGACACAAACCCCGTCAAGGAGGATACTGAATACGTAGAATCCATCAAGGAGGACATCCACTGGCTTGGATTCGACTGGGCCAACGAGTTCTATGCGTCAGACTATTTCGACCAGCTCTACGAATGGGCTGAAGAGCTCATCAAGAAGGGTCTTGCCTATGTTGACGACCAGACCCAGGAAGAGATCAGGCTCGGTCGCGGCACCGTAAACCAGCCGGGAGTTGAAAGCCCCTACCGCAACCGCAGCGTCGAGGAGAACCTCAAACTCTTCAGGGAAATGAAAGCTGGCATCTATCCCGACGGCAGCAAGGTGCTCCGTGCCAAAATCGACATGGCCCATCCCAATATGCTGTTCAGGGATCCCCTGATGTACCGCATCATCCACGCAGAGCATCACCGTACAGGAAACAAGTGGTGCATCTACCCGATGTATGACTATGCCCACGGACAGTGCGACTCCATCGAAAACATCACCCACTCGATATGTACGCTCGAATTTGACGTTCACAGGCCTCTTTACGACTGGTTCATCGAGCATCTCGGCATCTTCCCTTCACACCAGTATGAGTTCGCCCGCCTAAACCTGACATACACCGTGATGAGCAAGCGCAAGCTTCTTGAACTTGTCCGCAACAACTATGTTGACGGATGGGACGACCCCCGTATGCCTACGATTTGCGGAATACGCCGCCGCGGTTATACTCCCGAATCGATCCGTATGTTCGCCGAGAAAGTCGGAGTGGCCAAGAGAGACAACGTAATCGACCTTTCACTGCTCGAGTGGTGTCTGCGTCAGGACCTGAACGCCCGTTCGAACCGCTATATGGCAGTCCTGAATCCCGTGAAGCTCGTCATCGACAACTATCCCGCCGATACCGTCGAATATTTCGACGCCCCCCTGAATCCCGCCGATCCCGACGGCCCCAAGCGCAAGGTTCCTTTCGGACGTGAAGTCTACATCGAGCGCGAGGACTTTATGGAAGATGCTCCCAAGAAATATTTTCGCCTGAAACCGGACGGAGAAGTGCGTCTGAAATATGCCTACATCGTGAAGTTCGCATCGATGGTCAAGGATGCTGACGGCAACATCACAGAGTTGCACTGCACATACGACCCGACCTCAAAACCCGGAGCCGGAGAATGGCGTTCCGTAAAGGGCACTATCCACTGGGCCAACTGCAATGTTTGTGAGAAGATAGAGTGCAGGATTTACGACCGCCTGTTCACTGAGGAGCTTATGGGCTCCATTCCCGAAGGCGTTGACTACAAGACCTACCTCAACCCCGACTCGATGGTGATCAAGACCGCATATGCCGAGCCTGACCTGCTGAAGGATGACAGCGGCATCGCAGTACAGTTCGAAAGGACAGGTTACTTCTACAAAGACCCCAAGAACGGAGCATACAACAAGGCCACAGGCCTCAAGGACTCCTTCAAAGTCAATCAATAATATTTGATTTCCCCGCCTTCGAGAGCGCCGAGCAGGTTGTTCGCCATTCGGCTCGCTCCGAAGCGGAAATACTCCTTGCTGAGCCATTGCTCTCCGAGGACTGTTTCGAATAAGCCGTAATAAAGGGCTGCGTCCTCGGGTGTGGATATGCCGCCGGCCGGCTTGAAGCCCACTTTGCGTGCAGTGGCGGTCACATACTTGGAGATGCATTCGCACATTATGTACGCGGCTTCGGGAGTTGCGGAGACAGAAGTCTTTCCGGTAGAGGTCTTGATGAAATCCGCACCAGCCTCCATTGCCAGGAAGGAGGCCTGGGCGATATTTTCGTAGCTGCCGAGAGAGCCGGTCTCAAGGATCACCTTGAGAACCACTTTTCTCTTGACTGCAGACTTGATGGCTTTTTTAATCTCGGATATCTCTTTGTAGGTATCTTCGTACCGGCCGTCGAGAAATGAGTTGAGCGCAAGCACGATATCGACTTCATCTGCGCCGTCGCCCACTGCCTTTACACATTCGAACACCTTGACGTCCAGGAAACTCTGCGATGCGGGGAAGCACCCGCCCACTACGGTCACGTGTACGTCCGGGTTGTCCCTGGTGATGGCCACTGTCTTGGCGAAATTAGGATATACGCAGATGGATGCAGGCAGGGGATAATCCGGATAAAGACCGTTGAAGCGGTTGACTTTCTGGGTCATCGCGGCGATTTTGGTCGGAGTGTCTGACACCGTGAGGGATGTAAGATCTATCATCCCCAAAGCTTTGGCATACACTTCCCTGTTCTGCCATTTCTGCTGAGCGGCCTTCACTTCAGCCACTTTTTCATCTATGTTTGTTGGAACATATCCGTATTTCTCAAGATAGTTCATGGTTTGGTTTTATGTGTTAAAGGTCATTTATTTCTTTTCACCATCAGGAGTTACATTGCCGCGGGCTCTACGGGTGCGTATCCTGCCGGCTTTCTCGACCGGATCGCCAACATCTTCGAGAAGCATGCCGGCCGGATCAAGATCGACGGGCCCCACCTCTGACTCGAACTGCTTGTGAGTCATTCCGAACACTTCCTTGAACTTGACGGGATTCTGAAGATAGTAATCAAGCGAACGGGCGAAATCCTCCTGGCTGTATCCATAGTCTGCAAAGACCGAACCGTATACAGAAGTAGTGTCGGCCTTGGAGGCATAATCGCGGTCGACGGCCAGCTGTGCGTCAAGAACATACATGTCGTGAAGGATATGAGACATCTTCCTGGGGGGTATTATGCCTTTCCCAGAGCATCCTGTGAGCAAGAGTAACGCCACCAGCAAAACAGCCTGATATCTTCTAATCATATTACAAATATAAAAATATTAGCGTACAATTTGTATCTTTGTGTGTTAAGCAAAACCACATTGTAGTATGAACATTCTGGTCATCGGATCGGGCGGAAGAGAGCATGCAATCGCCTGGAAAATCAATCAAAGCCGCATTGAACACCATCTTTTCTGTCTTCCGGGAAACCCCGGCACAGCCACCTTTGCCACCAACATACCGGGCAAGGTGACAGATTTCAGCCTGATCAAGGATGCTGTCATCTCAAATGCCATCGACCTGGTGGTCGTCGGTCCTGAGGTTCCGCTGGTCGAAGGCATCACCGACTTCCTCGCAGATACCGTTCCCGGCGTCAAGGTCATAGGACCGTCAAAGCGGGGCGCGCTGCTCGAAGGCAGCAAGGACTTCGCCAAGGACTTTATGACCAGACACGGCATTCCTACTGCCAGATATGCCACTTTCACCGGCTGCGAGTACGAAAAAGCCTGCGCTTTCCTTGATGGGATGCAGCCTCCATACGTACTCAAGGCCGACGGACTTGCCGCCGGCAAAGGCGTCCTGATCGTCGAAGACCTCCAGGAAGCCAAGGCTCTGCTGAAGGATGTCTTTGACGGAAAGTTCGGCTCCGCTGGCGACAAGGTGGTCATAGAACAGTTCCTCAAAGGCATAGAGATGTCGGCATTCGTACTGACTGACGGCAAGGACTATCTGTTGTTGCCTGAAGCCAAGGATTACAAGCGCATCGGAGATGGAGACACAGGCCTGAACACCGGAGGAATGGGTTCTGTCAGCCCGGTCTGCTTCGCTGACGAAGCTTTTATGGAAAAAGTCCGCACCCGCATCATAGAACCCACCATATCAGGTATCGGCAAAGACAACCTGGACTACAAGGGATTCATTTTCTTCGGCCTTATGAACTGTGGCGGAGACCCTTACGTTATTGAATATAACGTGCGCATGGGAGACCCCGAGACAGAATCAGTTATGACCAGGATTTCCAGCGACCTTCTGGAGCATCTAATAGCGTGCGCAGACGGAACGCTGGCCGAGCAGGAAATCGAGATCTCCGAACAGGCGGCTGTCACTGTAATAATGGCATCAGGCGGATACCCCGAAGCCTATGAATCACATTATCCCATCGGTTTGACCGGAGAGCCCGGTGCACTGGTCTTCCATTGCGGCACGGCTTCCGAAGACGGAAAGGTAGTTACGGCTGGTGGAAGGGTTCTCGCCGTCACTGCAAATGCCTCTGACATACAGAAAGCCCGCGAAGACGTTTACGACGCGGTAGGAAACATCTTTTTTGAAGACTGCTATTACCGTAACGACATAGCGAGCGACTTGCTCGCACTCGCCGGTGTGGAAGAAGACTGATGGGTTCTCGCTACGACATAAGCAGATTCACGATTCCCTTGACCATAACGGCGCTTGCCTTGCTGGCCAGCCTGTTTTTCCTTCCTTGCACGGCATCTGACGCACTGAGGTATTCTTTCGCAAGCCAATATTTCCGTATCGGTTTTATCCTGGAGAATCCCGGGCTGTCTAAGATTGCATCTATCCTTCTTCTAGCGGCATGCCCGTTCATGTTCTATGCAATGGACCGCAGCCATCCCCTGGGAATAACCACTATCCTGCCCCTGATGTATTCCCTGCTTGTGCTGTCCTGCAAGGATGCCCTGTGTCTCAGTCCCATACACATTGCGGCCTTTTTCCTGTCCGGTGCACTCTTCTTCAGTTTCAGGGCTTCCCTCGAACCATACAACATCGACAATCCTTTCGTCTCGATGGTGATGCTGGCTATGGCATCACTTTTCTTCGCACCCATAATATGGCTTGCCCCTGTCATGGCCGTGCTGGACAACAACAATTCCACCCAGAAATGGAAGACGATAGTCGGCTCCGTCTGCGGCCTGCTGCTGCCTATGGTGATGATTACAGGAATCTCCACCATAGCTACCGGTTATACGGTCATAACAGAGCCCGTGATGCAATATCTGGCAATGGTCATTGACATTGAGCCAGGAATTCCCCAGATGCAGGTAGCCACTGTGATGAAGGTTCTGATCATCATCGTTTCTGCAGTTTGGGCTTCGGTCTCTTTCATCAAAATCTTCAACACCCTTGACATAGCGGCGGAAAGATGCCATATCCGCTGTATTGTCTACGGAGTATGGCTTTCAGCCATAGCCGTACTGTTCGGCAAATCCCTCGGATCGTTGCCCTGGATCCTGGCCTTGATGCCTCTTTCTATGTTCCTGTTTGCATTCTTTACGAGACATGCACAGCAGCGCAACGGCACATTCCTGCTTGCAATCCTGCTGCTGCTTGCTCTTGCCGAGAGAATCGTAATAATGCTGTAGTGGCGGCTACATAGCCATACCGCCATCCACGGCAATCACCTGTCCGGTAACGTATGATGCCAGATCACTGGCAAGGAAAAGACAGACTTTTGCGACATCGTCCGGAGTGCCTCCCCGGCGAAGCGGGATGCCGGCTTCCCAAGCCTTTATGGTCTCGGGCGGGATATTGGATGTCATATCTGTCATTATAAAACCAGGGGCCACGACATTCACCCTGATTCCCCTGGACCCCACTTCCTGGGCCATTGACTTGGCAAGACCTATCAGGCCGGCTTTCGAAGCGGAGTAATTACTCTGACCGGCATTGCCGCGGATGCCGACGACAGAACTGATGTTGATTATGGAGCCTGCACGGTTGCGGAGCATTGAGGGAGTTACTGCGTGGATGAAGTTGAAGGCGCCTTTCAGGTTGGCCTGTATGACAGCATCCCACTGGTCCTCGTTCATCCGCATCATAAGGCCGTCTCTGGTAATGCCGGCATTATTGACAAGTATGTCTATCCTTGAGTATTCCGACAGCACTTGTTCCACTACCTTTGCCGTACCTTCAAAATTTGATGCGTCGGAGGCTATCGCCATGGCCCTGACGCCGTACGCTTCGATTTCACGCTTGGTTTCCATAGCAGCTTCTTTTGAAGTCAGATAGGTAAAGGCTATGGAAGCGCCCTCAGAGGCAAACTTGAGGGCAATCGCCTTTCCTATGCCCTTGGCGGCACCTGTTATGAGGGCGGTCTTGTTCTCCAGCAACATTGCGGCTAAATGAATTGGGCCGTCAGATCATATTCATCTGCGGCGGTGATCTTTGCTTTTATGAAATTACCTTGCAGGGACGCTGGCACAGCGACGGCAGGTATAAGTATCTCTCCGTCCACATCGACGGATTCCTTCTCGCTGCGTGCGTGTATCATCCCGTCGGACCAGCCATCCACGAGCACTCTCTCCACAGTGCCCACCCTGCTCTCATTGTACTCAAGTGATATACCGCTCTGGAGTTCCATCAGGGCAGCGTAGCGCTCGTCCTTAACTTTCTGCGAAATGGAATCCTTGAAATTCAAGGCTGCGAAAGTATTTTCCTCCTCACTGTATGTGAATGCCCCGAGCCTTTCGAAACGATACTGGCGGACGAAATCAAGCAGGTCTCGGAACTCCCTCACACCTTCGCCGGGATGACCGACTATCATCGTGGTTCTCAGGACAATGCCTGGAACGGCTTTGCGGAACTTGTCGACAAGGGCCCGGGTTGCATCCCCGTCAATATTTCGGTGCATCATGGCAAGCACCTTGCTCGATGAATGCTGAAGCGGTATGTCCAGGTATTTGCAGACCTTGTCGCAGCCTGCCATTATTTCCAGCACATCCTCAGGGAAGTCCGCAGGGTAACTGTAATGAATCCTTATCCACTCTATTCCTTTGATGTCGGCAAGACGCTCGAGCAACTTGCCCAACATCCTCTTGCGATAGATATCCAGGCCATAGAATGTAGTGTCCTGGGCTATCACCAGCAGTTCCTTCACTCCTTTGGCCGCAAGCAGTTCCGCCTCGGCCACAAGGTCTTCCATCGGCACCGAAACGTGCCGTCCCCTGATCGAGGGTATGGCGCAATATGAGCAACTGCGGTCGCAGCCTTCGGAGATTTTCAGGAAAGCATAGTGCGACGGCGTAGTAAGATGCCGTTCGAGACATATGGATGGATCATATGCAAAACCGGCAGCCCTGAGCATCGCTTCGGCGTCATCGGCACCGAAGAAGCCGTCGACTCCCTCAATTTCTTCGGGCAGTTCCTTGCGGTAGCGCTGCGACAGGCAGCCGAAGACGAAAACCTTCTTTACCAGCCCGCGCTTCTTTGCTTCAAGGACGGTAAAGATTGCTTCGATTGATTCACTTTTGGCCGACTGGATGAAGCCGCAGGTGTTCAGGGCCACGATATCGGGCCTGGCCATATCAAGCGGCTCTTCTTCGGGCACAATGACAACCCCTGCCCGCTCGAACTGTCGAAGCAGGTGTTCGGAATCCACTCGGTTCTTTGAGCAGCCTAAGGTTATGAGCTGCAGTTTCAAATCAGTTGGCCTTCCTTTGTACTGACTTGGTCGACTTCTTGGTAGTGGCTGCCTTGGCGGTAGCTGCTTTGGCCGAAGTAGCCTTGGCGGGAGCCTTGGCCTGCTTGGAAGCGGCTATCTTGGCTGCCGACTCGGGCTTCTCCTCGTCCTTGCGGACTTCGGCTGACTCCTCTTCGTCGTCCACGAAATCAAGCGATGCGTAATGCTTGAGCAGGTTGTACCACTCGAGCACCTTCTTCATATGTGAAACATAGAAACGGTCGCGGTCGTAATCCTCGACGGCTTTGGCGAAGAACTCTTTGATAACCTTCTCGTCAGACTTCTGTGAAGGAGCATCTTCTTCTCCAAGGACGGCGTTCATCTTGCGGAACACTTCCTTGAGAGGGAGTTCGTCTTCATTTGTGTATATGGATACATCTGCGAGGGTAGTCATTTTCATGTTGCCTGAGAAAGCGGAACGGTGGCCGGTTGCAAAAGCTTC
>JAEEGK010022846.1_pt1 | contig 13099 bp, 10 predicted proteins | sample 8958771 | NCBI WGS metagenome assembly JAEEGK01 (sample SAMN16246547, study PRJNA631951) | gut metagenome | biome: gut microbiome; feature: rumen; material: SC-attached | host: Bos | place: Iran: Karaj | collected 2018-10 | reverse complement strand
CAATTGGGCCCAATCCCCAATCCCCAATCCCCAATCCCCAATCCCCATTTGAAAAAGAAATTTATATATAAAATATTAAAAAAGAGAATTAATATTTGTAAGATTATAAAAAAATATAAATAAATAATTATAATATAAAAAATTTTTAAAAAATAAAAAAGAAATTTTTTATAAATTCCATTAATAATTAATAACAAAATGTATGATTTTAGGAAATCAAATTTTAAAGAAGAATTATTTTTAACAACAATGTTAACAACATCATCAGAAAAAGAAGAAAAAGAAAAGAAAAAAAAAGAAGAAGAAGAAGCGATGAAAAATTTAGGAATAAAACCAAAATTAAAACTTCCATTAATAATTCCTAAAAATTCTAATTCAAATATAAGTTTAACAGAAAGAGTAAATATAAATAATTATTTCTCTCCTGAAAATTATCATCATTATTCAGAAAGTTGCAATAAATATTATCCAAAATTAGATCCTGCAATAAAAGATATATTTTCTGTTAAAAATATGATAATTAAAAATAGGAAATATAATATTGATGAAAGTAAATTAATATCTGATTTAAATAGAGATCAAATGATTCATCGTTCACCAGGAATGGGAATGTATGTTAGAATACAAAAATATAATAAAATTAATAGGAAAAAACCTTATAAATTATATTATAGTGGAAATTATAATAATTATTATTATAATAATGATAGATATATTAAAAAAAAAAAAGTTAAGAAAATTATTAAAAAAAATAATAGTAATGTTGATAAAAAAGATGATACTTTTTTTAAAAAATATACTGAAAGAAAATATGGTGATGAAGATGATGATAAAATTAGACCTTTAAATGAATTATTAGGAAATTATCAAAGTCCGAGTTTTAAAATTAAAACCATTGATCATTCTCAAGATTTAATTAAATTAAATGAATTAGAAAATAAAACTAGAGATCAAAAAATTATTAATGCTTTAATTAAATCAGGAGATGAAAATTTAAAGTTTAATATTGGTTTTAGAAATAAATATTAATTAATTTAAAGGTAATTAATTATTTTTGAAATAAATTAAAATTTAGGTAAGTAAAAAATTAAATCAAAATAAATTTTAAAAGACAATAAGAATAAATCAAATCATTTTATGTTTTTATATTTTAATAAATTGTTTATTTTAATTAAAGTTTTAAACTAATAATTGCTTTTATTAAATTAATATTTATTTTGTTTGTTTAATATAAACTCATTACAAAGAGTTTTAAGTAAAAAAAGAAAAAATTAAATATATATATAATATATAGATGTACATTTAATCATACTTTTTTGATTTTGTTTTTTTTATTTAAAACAACAACAAGAGATTCTCTTTTTTATTCTTCTTCTATTATTATTATTATTATTATTATTATTGTTATTGTTATTGTTATTGTTATTTATAGTATTATTATTATGATTTGTTTGAATATTATTATTATTTATTTGTTCTAAAGTTTGAGATTTAAGACAATTAGTTTTCAAATTTCTTGATATATTTTTAGAAGAATTATCGTTTGTTTTTTTTTTATTTTGAATAAACATTTGATAAATAAAATTATCATCTTGATTTTCATTATCATTGTCTGAAACTAAGAAAAAAAAATTAATAAAAATTTCTTACTTTTACCTTTGATTTGACTTATATTATTTGAAAAACAAATTTGATTAACAGATAAAGAATTATCATTTGGGAAAAATTTTAAATTAAATGTATTATCATTATCATTGTTATCTTCATTAAAATCTTTTTTAAAATTATCTAAACCTTTATTTTGAGTTCTATCATTAGTTGATAATTGACTTCCAAATTCTTTTTTATTATTTCTGCTTGAAGAATGTTTAATATTATTTACTAAGTTTTGAAAGGAAATAATACTTGATTCTTCTAAATGAAATTCAATTTTATTTTTATTTGACATTTACTTTTTGTTTATTTAATAATTACTTAAAGAATTAAAAAAAATAAATTGAACATATTTAAATAATAATAAAACTATTTTATTTTTTAATATTATTATTTTTTAAAAATTCAAAAAAAGATAACAGAAAAAAAAAATGATTAACAATAAAGAAATTAGACAACATATTAAAATTTTTTCTGAAAAATCAAAGAAAAAAAGATTTAGTATTTTAGATAAAGAGTCATTAAGTTGTAAATGTTATTATAACAAAAATCCAAAATTATATCTTAATCATAATAGTTTAAAGAGAAATAGTGATAATAATATAAATAAAACAAATTTGACAACTATGGTAAAACAACTTCCAAATAGAATATTATTAAATAAAAATTCAAATAAAACATTTAAATCAAAAGAAATAATTTTATGTAATTTTTCTAAATCATTTGAAGATAAAAAAAATGATTTTTATAAAACAAATAATGAAAAATTTAGAAACACATGTAAAAGTACCTCAAATATATTAAATAAAAAAATATTTGATGGAGATTCAATATTTTCAAAATTAAATTATTTTTCATCTTTAGAAACAAATAAAAATAATAATAATATTAATGACGAAATTAATTATTTTCATCCTGGAAAATTTATAATAAGTAGATTATTCGAAAGAAAATTACCTTCTAATAATTTATATTCAATATTATCTTTAAATAAAATGAATTATTTATATAAAGAAAATAAAGATAATATTGATGATGAGTTAAAAATTAAAAAAAAATTTTTTAATAGTCCTTCAAATTCAATGACTTATATTTTAAAGAAATCTAAAGATAATGATTTACCTATTGTTTATCCTTCTTCTATTTCATTTTCTAAAAATTACAAATCTCAAAGTGAAAAAGAAAGAAATGATAAAAATACAAATTCATTAATTAAAATACATTATTTTTTAGAAAATCATTGGGATAAAAGATATGAAATTGTTAATGATTTTTTTAATCAAAATAATATTTTTGATGAAAGATATTATAATAAAGAATTTTTTGATAATTTCTCTAATTATATTAAATATAATTTTGATAATATTAATTGTAAAAAATCAATTAAAGAAATTATTGATGAAGGAATTAAATATAATATTAATGATGACAAAGAAAAAAAAACAATTGAAAATGATTCAAATTTTTATTTAGAAAAAGATAAAAATGAAATTGAAATTTTAAAAAAAAAATTAAATAATCAATATAGAAATACTAAAAATAAAAATATGTTTAATTATCATCATAAATATGGTAAAATTGATATTTTTAAAGAAAAAAATTTAGCAAATTGTCTTCCAAAACAACAATTATTATATTTAAAAAATAATCAATTTACTTCTTCTCCTTTTACTAAAGGTTCAGTTAAATTATTTGATGAAAATGATATGAAAGAATTAGAAAAAGAAATAAATAGTTTGAAAGATATAAAAAAAATTGATAATGATAGAAATTCAGAAAGAAATATAAGATTATATTATAAACCTAATTTTAAAAAATTAGGAATAAAACCTGATGAACTTCCTCGAAGAAAGAAAAAATTATTAGAATATATAATTCTTCAAAATATAAAAAACAAACAATCTTTTCTCGAAGATATAAAGAAAGAATATGAATAATAAATAAAAAAACAAATAAAAAAATATATAATAAAAAAATTTTAAAAAAATAAAAAAAATTTCCAACAAATTAAATATATTAAAAAAAATGGAAAACAATCAAAATGCTACTGCATCAACATTAGCAATAAATGTAATTCCCCCTGAAAAATTAACAATTATTCTAAATGATTTTATAACAAAAACAATAACTCATTTAAATAAACTATCAATAAATGTAGAAGATAAATTTCAATCATTTGATCAAAAATTAGATGATTTAGAAATAATGATAACACTTCTTGAATCAAAATTAAACAGTCTCCCTCCAGAAATAACCTCAACATACCCTCAACTTCAGCAATGTAATCTCGACGATGTAAACCCAGTAATCAATATCGTTCCAGTATCAGTCTCAAATGTACAGAGTAACTCATCAGTGCCAGTGGCACCATCAACAGGGAATGTGCCACAACCACCTCCATTAGGTAACGTACCTATTCCTCCTCCTTTAGGAAAAGTACCAGTTCCTCCTCCTCTTGGAAGTACAAATTTGAAAGTACCTGTTCCTAATATGAGTGGTGTTAGTGTCCCTGTTCCTAATGTACCTGGAGTCCCTAATGTACCTACTGTTCCTAATGTACCTACTGTTCCTAATGTTCCTACTGTGCCTAGTGTACCTGGGATGTCTCCTCCTTCTGGTGAAGGACAAGGAGAGGAGAATAAGGAAGAGGAAAAGGAGTTAACTCCTCAACAACAGTTAGATAAGTTTTTAGAAGAACATGAAGAATTGGCAGGATTGAATAAAATGCTTAAGTTGAAAATTCCTGCTGGAGGTGTTTTACAGAAAGCACAAATGACTAGGATGAATATGGATGATGTTAATATGCTTATTGATTTATTTAAGAAAGCTCATCCTGGGGCTTAATTATTTTAAATTAGTAGATTTTTATAGTATTTTTTTTAATTTTTTATATTACTTTTAATTATTTTTTTAATATTCAATAGATAATATAATTTGAATATGGGGCGCACAAAAAAAAAAAAGAAATTATTTCTTCCATTTAATAGGAAATCAGAAGTGAAGATAGAATGTAATGGAAAGACATTATCAAGAATATATAAAAAACAAATAGGAAAAAAATCAATGATTTTTGAATATTATAAATGTTGGAATGCCAAAGGAAGTCATAAAAATAAATGTAAATTTGCGGGTAAATTATATTATAAATTAGGGACTGAACCAAAAACAATAGAAATATTATCTGATCATTCTATAAATTGCCCTTCTTTTAAAAAAATAACAAAAAATGAAAAAAGTATTGATAGTGATGATGGTAGTTATGAAATTGTTGAATGTAATAATCCTATGATTCAAAGTAATACAATTTATGAAAAATTAGATATTATTATTCAATTACACAGTCCTAATAATAGTGATAATGAAGGAATTTAAAAAAAAAATAAAAAATATATATAAAAGAAAAGGAAATAAAATTTTAAAAAAATAATGAATTCATTTCTAAAAATACTTTTGAATTATATAAAATTATTTAATAAATAAATGAAGGTAAGTTTTTAATAGAAAAAATTATTTAAAATAAACTTTATATAATTATATTAATTTATATCATAAATTCAATTTATTATTTGAACAACATTATCAATTATTTCATAATTATTTTATGATATACATTTTTTTTTATTTTAATTTGAAAAAATTAGTTTTTCATTATAAATAAACGAAAAATGTAAATTAATTTATTTTTAAATGAGTAAAATTTTAGCAAAAAAAAGAAAAAATATAAATTTATCAAAATCCCAATCTCAAAAAAATTCATTATCATTTTCATCATTGAAATTAGAAGATTATAGTTATGATAAAATTAAAAAAATAATAATAGAAGATGAAGAAGAAAAAGAATTGATAAAAACAAATAAAATAAAAGAACAAAAAGAAAAAAATAAAAAATTAAAAAATTTAGAAGTTTCTAAAATAATAGATGATATAATTAAAAGAAATGAACATAATAATAATAATACTTATGATAAAGAAAGTTATTCTTCATCTCCAATTTCATTTAGTAATTTCGATGAATTAGAATTAGATTCAGAATATGAAGTTTCAAATTTCGATAAAGAAGATGTAAAAATAAAAAATAATAATTTAAATAAAAATGTCTTAAAGAGAAAAAGAAAAAAGAAGTTTCTAGAAAATAAAAAAGAAAATGAAAAAAATAATAAAAATGAAGAAAAAAAAAATAATGACTTAAAAGAATTTTTCGAAGAATTTGATACTGAAATAAAATATCATAAAATAAAAAAATTAAAAAAAAACGAAGAAAATAAAGAACTTAAATTATCATTAGATGAAGAATGTTCAATATGTATGAATTCAATAATAGATTTAGCAAATACAAATGTTTGTGAACATAATTTTTGTAAAAATTGTTTATTAATTTGGGCAAATAAATCAACTCAATGTCCAATGTGTAAAAAAAATTTTTCTAAAATATTTATTTATGATAAAGGAAAGAAAATTGAACTTAAATATGATAAAAAAAAATATTTACCTTATATAAGTGATAATGATAGTTATATTAGTTTAAATAATAGCTTTGATGATAATCCTTGTTATGTTTGTAATTCATTTGATGATCCTTATAATATGTTAATTTGTGATAAATGTAATTTTCAATATTGTCATTATTATTGTGATGGATTAAAAAAATTACCTAAAAAAAATGAAAAGTGGTTTTGTTATTATTGTAAATTATTTATGAAAGAAGAAAAAAAGAAAATGAAAGAAATTGGAAAAAAATTATTTGAATAAATATCATTTATTATTTTTTATTTTATCTTTTTCTAATTTTGTAATTTCATTTGAGTTTTAAATAAATGTTTTGTTTGAAAATAAATAAAAATTTTTAAAACAATTAAAAATTATTTTTTTTCCTAATAATTAATATTATTATTCTGAGCAAATGCCATATCTTTAAATTTTAAATAAAAAAGAAATCTAGAATGAGTTCTAATTAATAAACAAGCAGTTTGAAAATCAATAGATTTTTTTTCAAAAGCTTTTTTAATTAATAACATTAATTCTTCAAGAGAATTTTGTTTTGCAAATCTAATATATTTATCTTTATTTGGAATTTTTAAATAATAATCTAAATTAGATAAATCATTAAAATCAATTAATTTAGGTTTTTCAAGATTATAATTAAATAAATCTTTTTGAAGATTATTTACAGTATTATTTAATTGATTTGTTTTATTTTCTAATTCATTTAATTGATTAATTTTTCCTTTAATATTATTTTGAATACATTCTAATTTATTTGTCATTGCTCCAATAGTTGAAAATTGGTTTTTAATTTTAGGAGAAACATTATTAATTATTTTTTTAATTAAATTCATTTTGGCTTTTTTTTCATCTATTTCAATTTTAGGAACTTGAGGATGTTCTGCATAAGGATTACTAAATTGATTAATATCAAAAGGAACTTGATTATCTATATTTAAATTTTGCATTTGATCTATTGGAGGATTAATAATATTATTATCATAATTATTATCAATTTCATTAAAGTTATTTTCAAAATTAAAATTATTATCATTATTATTTTCATTTTGATTTAAAGGAATAAAATTATTATTATTTATATTATTTTCATTAATAATTTCTTCTTTATTTAGATTATAATTTGGATTAGGATTAAAATTATTAATTAAATTTTGATTAATATTATTTTTATTATTACTTATATTATTTTTACTAAAAGAAACTTCAATAATAGAATCAATTGGTAAAATACAATCACCAGAAATTTCATTTTCATCTCCATTAGGCATATTAAATATAGGAAAAGAAAAACTAAATTGCTTTTTAATTTCTTCGATTAATTCTAAAAAACTTTTAAATGAATTTTCCCAATTAAAAAATAAATCAAATTTAATATTTAAATTTTCTTCATTAACATAAAAAGTACATTGAGGATTAATTTTAACACAATTTATTTTTTCAAAATATAATTCAGGAGGAGAATTTGGGAAATTTCTTGGAAAATATATTAAAATACTAATATCATATATTTGTCCTTTAAATTCAGAAGGAATTTGAATTTGCATTAATAATAATTTTTCATTATTTTCCTTCCTTTTAAATAAATATAATTTTGTTTTATTATTTGCAAAATTATTTTGTAAAAATTCAACAAATTCTTTTTTCACTTTTTGTGAATATCCACATAATTCTATTGCTTGATTAATATTCATTTTTATTTTATTATAAAATTCAAAGTTTATTGTTTAATAATTTTATTTAATTTAATTATATACAATGAAATGAAATATAATAGTAGTTTAATAATAACATTAAATAAAAATTAAAAAATAATTTCCCTTTATCACCATTAAAAAATAATATAAAAATTAATTATAAAAAGTTAAAAAAAATCTTATTTAACCTAAAATAAAAAAATCTTAAAAATTAACTTTTTCTCTTTTTCTTCCATATAAAAAAAATCCTATAAAAAACAAATAAAAAAAATGAACCAAGGATACACAAGTAATCAAGGTTACCCTCAAAATAACCCTCAATACGCTCAAAATCCTTATTCAACAAACAATTACAACCCACCTCAATATGGTAACACATATGCAGATCCTTTATATGGAAAAAACGAGATGGCTCAACCAGTAAATTTCGATACTTTAACAAGATTAAATTTCATAAGGAAAGTATATGGAATATTAGCAGTTCAATTATTAATATCAACTGTATTTGTATTAGTTGGAACATTCTTCATAAATTTAGCAGAATTAACTAAAACAATGCAAGCTATATTTGTCGTAGGAATGATAGTATCAATAATATTATCATATGTAATGGTAATAGCAATTGTATGTTGTGTAGGTAGAGTATATCCAGTTAATTATATATGTCTATTTATATTTACATTAGCTGAATCTTTCCTCCTAATGTTAGTCGGGGCCCAGTACGAACCTAGAAGTGTGATCATAGCTCTAGCAATGACTGCTGCTGCCACATGTGCCCTTAGTGTCTATGCTCTCACCACAAAGACCGATTTCACACCATGGGTAGGTGTTATGTGGATGATTCTCTTTGGATTCATTGTCTTCTCTATTTTATATGCAATTTTCATAAGGCCTTATGCTTCTTACAAATTCAATAAAGCTTACTATTTTATCGGATGTATTATTGGACTCATTATTTATTCTATTTATTTAATTATTGATACTCAGTTAATGATTGGAAAATTCGGGTTAAAATATGAAATTGATGATTACATTATTGTTGCTCTTAATCTTTATCTTGATATTATTAATCTTTTCCTTTATATTTTGAGATTATTTGGAGAGACTAAAAACTAAATAATTAGTGTTTTTATTAATTTTATTTTTGGAATTAATAGGAAATTAAATCTTATTTTCTTTTGATTTTTAAATTATTTTGTTTTAATTTTAAGTTTAAAGTATTTTAATTTATTTTTATGAAATAATTTAAAAATAATGGAAGAAATTTTTGTAGAAGAATATAATAAAAGTAAATCAGATGATATACATATTTATCCTTCAAATATATTTACAAAATCAGCAAAATCATCAGAAACAAATTATTATAAATTAAAATCAAAACAAATAAATAATCATATATTAAAGCTTTCAGTAAATCACATATATATTATAGAATTAGATGATTCTTTATTTAACAATTTAAAGAATTTAACATCAATAAATTTAAGTAATAATCTCTTATATGAGATTAATAAAAATATAATAAATTTAAAGCAATTAAAATACTTGAATTTAAATTTTAATTTTATTTCTCAAATTCCATCTTATTTAATAGAATTACCAGAATTAGAAGAATTATATTTAAATCATAATACAATAACTATAATAGGAAGTTCAATTCAAAATTTAAAAAAATTAAAAATATTAGATTTAAGTTATAATAAAATATCATTTCTTCCAACTGAAATAGGTTTCATAAGAGAATTATTAGAGTTAGATATATATAATAATTATTATACTGAAATTCCATGTTCAATTTGCTATTTAAATAATTTAAAAAATATTAAATTAGAATGGTTTGAATTTTTAGACCCACAACAAACTTCAGATATGCTTGATGAAGATTTTATTTCTTTTATGAAAGAAACTTTTAAATCTTTAATCAATCAATCAATTTCTTATTGTGATTATTCAACTTTTATATTAAAATTAAGTAAAAATATTCAAAATAAAATAAAGGATAATTCTTTTAATTCTTTTGAAACTGAAAAAACAGAATGTTATAAATATAATAATAATGATATTTTCTATGCTTTAGAAAATGAATATTTTGGTGTTATTAAATCTTTAGTTGAATCAAATGATGATAATTTAAAAACCAAAAATCAAACTGGGAAAACAATATTATATATTGCAATTCAACAAGGAAAAAAAGATATATATGAATATTTATTAACAAAAATAAATTTAAAAAATATATCAAATCCAAATATTTATATTCACAAAGCAATAAGAACAAGAAATTACAATTTATTAGTTAAATTATTTTTATTGGGAGCAAATTTTAATACAGTTGATGAAAAAGCAAATAATTGTTATCATGTATTATTTTCAGTTTTTTATAAAAATTTTATTCAATGTGCTCAAATAGGAAACTTTTTAATAGAAAAGAATGTTAAAGGAATAAATAATTTAAATTTAGAACATTGGGGTCCAATTCATATTGCTTCAAAATATTCATCAATACAATGTTTAAAATGGATTAATTCAATTAATCAAGAATTAAGAAAAAAAAATAGAGAAATATTTAATGTTAATTTAAAAGGAAAAAATGATTGGACTCCTTTACATTTAGCTTTAAGTTCTTATAAATATAATGAAAGTATATTATTAATAAAAATGGGAAGTTCACTTTTTGATAGAACTGATGATGGAAAAAGAGTTAATAATGTTACTAATAATTTCTTTTTAACTAAAATGTTAAATAAGAAAATTAATAATTTTTATAATAAAAAATATAATGATGAATTTAAAGGAAATAAAAGTAAAAATATTAATAAAAAAAATATTCAAGATAATAATTATTCTAATTTAAATAATTATAAAAATGTTAATCATTTAACTTTAGAATCAACAAAAAATGAAATTTTATTAAATTCTGAATATTCTTTAATGGAAAGATATCAAACTTTAATGATATTATTATTAAATAATAATCCAAATGAAATTGAAAGTTTAATAATGGATATTTTTCAACAAATAAAATTAATAAATAATAAATTTGCAATTATTTTTATTGAAATCTGTGAAATGATAGAAAAATTTCAATTAACATCTTTTTTAACATTTTTAACTCAATTATTAAAAAATAGTAAATCAATAACTGAAAATTCTTTTGTTTCAAAACAATTAGAACATACAATAAAATATCTTCAATTAATTAATCAAGGTAAATTTATGAATTATAATTTTTCTAAATCCATTGTTAATACTGAAAATTTATTAGGTAATACTATTCAATTTTCAGAAATGAATTATTCTATTTTAAGTAATAATAATAGAAAAAATGAGAGTAGTTTAAAAGATGATTCTATTAAAAAAATTGAAGAAAGTATTTTACAAAATGAAGATTTTTTTTATGAAATGAATAAAAGTTTAAATAATGAAAAAAAAATCAGTTATTTTACAAATAATGCTATTAATGAACAAGGTAATTTTGTTAAATTAGAACAAAAAACTATTTCAGATAATTCTGATGATAATTTTGAAGGAAAAATTATTGAACAAGAAAATGAAATTGGGAGTTAAAGTTATTTTATTAATTATAAAATTTAAATAAATTATATTAAATATTTTTAATAAAAACCAATATTAATTCTTTTTAAATGAATGTTGATTATTATATTAATGAAATTGAAAATTCTTTTTTAAGGAGAAGGAAAAAGAAAAATATAATTACAATTTAATCAAACGTAAAGTATAAAATATGTAAAGAGTCAAATTATTTTATCTTAGATTTAAATATAATAAAAATAATAAATAAAAAGAAATTATATTAAAGTTAGAATTAGTTTTTTTCTCAATTTTCTAGTTAAAAATAGAACAAAAAAATGCATTTGGAATAAAAAAGAAAAATATATTTAACAATTTTTTTATTTTTAAATTATATTAAGAATATTCATTTCCTTCATCATTAATTTCAAATATTTCTTTCATATTCTTAAGTATTTTAATATAATCATTTTTTAAATCTAAATAAATTTCTTTAGTTTTATCATTTTTTTCGGTTAATTACATAGATTTATTTCCTACTAATGAATTAGAACCATGTTTAAATTGTGCAATCTTTCATTATTTAATAGTAATATCAAATAATTAATTATTTAAATTAAAAATTTCATTTAAATTAATTTCTAAATTAGAATTAATTATCAGATGTCATTTTTATATAAATCTTTTATTTCTTTTATTTTATTTTTTATTAAATTTTAATTATTGTTTTAATTCTTGAATATTATTTATTTATTATTTTATATTATATTTAAATTATTTTTTTATTTTTTTGAAAAAGCTGATGAAGGATTATAATTTCTTTTTGGAATATTCATCATTAATTTCTTACCTATATTTTTCTTTTCAATAATTTTTTGACTTTTTTTAGGATCTTCATCAATATTTCTTGGTGAAGGAGAAGTTTTTTTAATTAAAGAATGTTCATCAATTTCAAAGAAATTTCTATAAGGAACAGAATGTGAAATTATTTCATTTTGAGATAATTGTTCAATATAATCATTTAATTCATTTATTTTATTTTCATTTTCATTAACAAATAAATTTTGAGGAGGATTTGGAATTATAATTAAACCTTTAAATAAATTATAAACTGCTTTATTAAATAGCATAAATTGATTTAATGTTTTATTTAATTTCCAAGTAATTTCACCTTTTTTAATTTCACAAGTATATTCAAAAATATCATTTTTTTTTAAAGCATTAATTATTTTAATATTATTTTTTTTATTACCTCGACTACTTGATATATTTGTTTTACTATTAGAATTACTATTTGTATTTGAATTTGATTTTGATTTTGAATTAAAACTTGAATAAGTATTTGATAAATTTTGATTATTATTAATATTTCCTTGAGTTAAACTCATTTTTTGTGATTTTGGAGGAAAAGAGAATTCTTCATTATCATCATTAATATTTAAACTTTTATTTTTTTTATTCCTTCCACTAGTATTACTTACATTTATTATATTATCACTTATATTAATATTACTATTATTATTATTACTATTATTATTTTGATAAAGTAATAAATCTTTATTATCAATTAATTTACTTGCATCATCAATTAATTGATTTAATTCATCTTTAATATCATTTTGATTTCTTAAAATTAAATTAATATTTCCATTAGTAAAATTATTACTCATTGAATGACATCTTTGAAAATAAGAATTATTTAATGAATTTCCTTTAAT
>JAEEGK010022840.1_pt1 | contig 13102 bp, 12 predicted proteins | sample 8958771 | NCBI WGS metagenome assembly JAEEGK01 (sample SAMN16246547, study PRJNA631951) | gut metagenome | biome: gut microbiome; feature: rumen; material: SC-attached | host: Bos | place: Iran: Karaj | collected 2018-10 | reverse complement strand
TCCGGGATGTTTATGATCCCGAGCCGTTTGACCAGCTCAAGGCCCAGGTAATGGAAGGTAAAATTAACAGACTTGAATGCGTTTATAAGCTCCGCGAAATTCTTAAAGGCTACAAATGTACACATCTTTCTTTGCAGCCGGTAGATTCTGCAGATTTGTTTTCTAAGGTTGCACCGTTCTTTTTTTACTGTTTTGGAGAGGACTATCATCTTAGTTATACAGTTCAAAAATACAAAAAATATCTTGGCTGGAAGCTTGTAAAGATTGGCGACAGTTCTGCTAAAGACGCATGCCTAAAGCTTTCGGCATATTCACTCTATCCTTATGAAACCCAAAGCGGAGCTAAGTATTGCCTTGAGAGTGATTTGAGCTATATGAATTTACAGGCTGCAGGTCTTGTTCAGAAAAACGGAAAAATGAGTTTTACATTCGAAGATTCCGACGGAAATACAGAAACCGTTTTGTGTAAGCCCCTTAATTCTAAAAAAAGAATAATGTGGATAGCCAAGTGGCCTGAAAAACAGAATGCAATTCTAAATCACAATGAAGTTGGCACTCCCTATAAAATTAAAACCGACGCAGACAAAAAAACAGTTTACATGCAGTATAACAGCTGCCAGGATAATGTAAACTATTCTATTGCTACCTGGTTTTCCCAGCTTATGACAGAGCTTGGGTCTGGCAGTTATGATACCGTAGTTTTTGATTTACGCTATAACGGTGGCGGAACAATAGCATCAGAGATTACATTAAACAGTCTTCTTTACAAAAACAAAGAAGAACTCGAAAAATATAATCTTGCCATTATTGAAACCGGAAGAAGTTATTCCTGTGCCTGCAGGGTTCTTGATGATTTTGTAAGAACTTTCCCAAACCTTGTAATATTTGGAGAAGAAACCGGACAGGCTGTATTCAATTACACAGGAGTTTCTTCAAATAATTATCTTAAAAAATTAAACTGCTATTTTATCTTCCCTAACGAACTGGACGAGGTCACTGACCTTTACAAACGGGCTCAGGAAGTAACCCATACAGACATACATTGTGGAACCTTCCCCGATGTACCCGCTTATGAATCGTATGAAGAATGGCTCCGCGGCGAAGATGGGATTTACAATAAGATTTATGAGTATTTCAATTAAACGTTGTCATTGCTCCTCGCAATGACATGGGAGTTATGATATAATAGAACTATGAATTATAAGAATCTTTTGGACAAGCCGTTCCGTCTCATGTCCATTGTGGGGATTATTTATATTGTCCTCATGCTGCTGCTGAATTTTCTTACAGATTTTTCTTATGAGCTGAGCATAATGCCTTATTCAAAAATTGTTTCTTATTCTGCATATGGAGTAGGGCTGGTGCTCTGCGTGCTTACACTCTTTTTTTATAATAAACATATCCTTTATTACGCAGCCCTCGAACTCCTGATTTTCTCAAATCTATATACCGGACGTATCTACACGTCACTGTTCTTAACTTCAATTCTGTTTATTCTTATGCTGCTGGAAAATCGTCTGGTTGCAAAGCGTCACCTCATAGTTTACATTGTGCTCGAGGTTGTCAAAATTGCTCTTGTTGTTCCTTACGGTGTAAAAACCTTTTTTGAATATGCTGGAATTGTGCTTTTTTCTCTCTGTACAATCGGCTGCATAAATCTTTTGTTCCGACATGCCTATGACAAAAAGGATGCCGGTAAGATTTCTCTGGATGATTATAAGTTTACCGAACGTCAGAAGGATTGCATCAGAGAAACTGTTTTGAATAATACAACAATTAAGGCACTGGCCATTACTCACAAGGTAAGCGAAAGTGCAATAAAAAAAGATTTATCACATATCTATTCGGTGCTTGGAATTACAGGTAAGGCAGATCTTAAAGCTTTGTTTATTGGAAGTGATCTGGAAAACTTATCGTCGTTTTAAATTGCTGATTATAATTCCTGCAAGAACCAGAACAATTCCGATAATTACCCTTACAGAAAGTTTTTCTCCAAACCAGAGGATTCCGTTTAACCCTGCAACAACGGGTTCTATTGATGCGATGATTGACGCCTGTCCATTTTCTACTGATTTTAGGCCCAGCGTATAAGTAATGTATGGAATTACTGTAGATACAAGTACGAATAAAAGGACCAGCAGGATGGAAAAAGGAGAGGCGGTAACTGTGGATGCAATGTTTACTGGTTTTACAAAAAAGACGGTTGTGAATGCTGCAAACAAAAATGTGTAAAAGCTTATAGTGTAGGATTCGTAACCGCGGTCAATTGCAAAGCGTCCAAAAATAGAGTAGAGTGCATAGCCAAGTCCAGCTCCAAGCCCAATTAAAAAAGTTGGAAGTGTAAGCCTTTGGGTGCTGCTAAAAACTCCGGTTACAAAAATTAATCCTGTAAAAGAAAGGACAAGTGCTATGAGTTTTGGAACTGTAATTTTTTCTTTAAAGCAGATTGCAGAAATTATCATCACAAAAGCAGGCGCTGTATATAAAAGAATTGCAGCTACAGATAGCGTTGTAATTGTAATTGCTTTAAAATAGCAGAGGTTAAAGAAGACAATACTCAAAAGCCCGGTTCCAAGAAAACACCACAAATCCCGGAGTTTTATTTTAAAAAGATTCTTGTCTTTTGTAAGCAGCAGAATTGCCAGAAACAGAGTTGTAAAAACTGCGCGCAAAAAGACTATGTCCCAGGAAGATAGCTTCATTGCGTTGAGTGGACGCACAAAGAGTCCCATACAACCCCATAGAATTCCTGCCAGAAGTATAAGAAATTTTGACCCAATACCTGATTTTTTTTTGTTTTCCATAAATCTTAAAAATTGTTTTTTTATTATAGTATAAATATTTTGCACTTTACAATCTGTCTTTTGTATTTTAATCTGATTATATGAAAAAGATTTTCTTTTTATGCATTTTTATGGTTTTGACTCTGACTGCTTTTGCGCAAAATGCAGCGACTGCAGAAGATTATGCCCTTACATATTTTAAGCATATTAATCAAACTCAAACCAAACTTACATATATGAATAAAAAGAATACACTCGCAAAGGTCGGAACCGAAACTATAAAAGGTGATATTTCGGGAACGCTTTTTTATGATGTAAAAATCAAGGGCGTAGGAGCAGTTGTTACCTTGCGTTATACAAATTATTGCGATGAAGAAGGCTGGATCTTTGATGGCGAAATTATTACTCATTCAACTATGGTTCAAAATGGAAATTTTGGAGGAGTTGTTAAAGTGAGTGGAGTTGCTCCGGGAGAGGTTCGTTATGATAAGGTTCGGCTTATAAAAGGCAACCCCGGTGACGGAAATTATATTGTAACTATTTCTGGAAAAACTGCCGAAGAGGTATCATACAAGATTTATTTAAAATCAAAAGAATAAAAGAGGATTATATGAAAATTGTTGTTTTAGCCGGTGGTATTAGCCCTGAGCGTGATGTTTCACTTTGTTCTGCAAGTCTTATTGCAAATGCTCTTCTTAAAAAAGGACATAAGGTTGCCTTTGTTGATGTATATGTAGGGATTCCGGAAGGAACTTCTTTAGAAAGTCTTTTTGTCACAAAAGAATCCGGAAAAACTTTTTCGTATGCAATTCCGGAAACTGAACCGGATCTTGAGGCCTTAGTTGCCGCTAACGGTGGCCGCCGGGATTTGCTTGGGCCAGGAGTCTTAGAAATCTGTAAAATTGCCGATGCTGCTTTTCTTGGATTGCATGGTGGAATGGGAGAAAACGGACGGCTTCAGGCAGTTCTTGACTGTTACAATATTCCTTATACGGGGTCTGGTTATGTGGGTTGTGCTCTGGCAATGGATAAAGCTTTGAGTAAAAATCTTTTTGTAAATAATAATATTCCAACTCCAGACTGGCTGTTTTTTGATCCTTCAAAGGATTCAATGGAAGTTGTTCGCAAAAAAATCGGGTTCCCATGCGCCGTAAAGCCGATTGGCTGTGGTTCAAGCTGTGGAGTTTCGCTTGTTTATAATGATGAAGAATGGGAGCCTGCCATCAATTATTCCACAAAATATGAACCTGTCTGTTTGATTGAAAAAATGGTACATGGCCGCGAGTTTTCAATTGGAATTCTTGATGGAAAGGTTCTTCCAATAATTGAGATACGTCCAAAACAGGGCTTTTACGATTACAAAAATAAGTATCAGGCAGATGCTACGGAAGAAATTTGTCCGGCACCTCTTGATTCCAAAAAAACTAAAGAAGCTCAGGAGCTTGCCATGCGGGTTCATCGTTTGTTAGGACTTGGTAACTATTCTCGTGTAGATTTTATCCTTAACGAAAAAGATGATAAGTTTTACTGTCTCGAAGCAAATAATCTTCCGGGTATGACACCGAACAGTCTGCTTCCGCAGGAGGCAAAAGCTGTTGGTATTTCTTACGAAGATTTATGCGAACGGCTGGTTCTTTCTCTTTTTAAATCTTGATTTTTGATTTTATAATCATTTGTTAGTCTCCTGAAACTCTGCATAATATGCTTCGAGCTTAGGGCGGGCTGCAGTATAATATTTTTCGAGCCGTTTATCAAAATGTTTTCCAAAACTTTCCAGCATAATTGAATCTGCTTTTTTAAAGCTCATTGCTTCTTTGTAAACACGCTTACTTACAAGTGCATCATAAACATCTGCAATTGCCATAATGCGGGCTTCAAGCGGGATATCTTCGCCCTTTAATCCTTCCGGATATCCAGATCCATCCCAACGTTCGTGATGATAGTGCGCTACATTTTCTGCGATGGTGTGGAAAAGATTGTCATCGGTTTCTTTTAAAATTTCATGAACAATATGGGCACCTTCCGGAGCATGTTTTTTCATTATTTCAAATTCCTCAGGAGTAAACCGACCCGGCTTACGTAATACTGCATCATCAACAGCAATTTTTCCAAGGTCATGCATAGGAGCGGCTTTTATAAGGTTGTGACAAAAATCATTAGTAAGATTTAGCTTTTCGGTACTGGTATCTTTTTGAATTTCTTCTACCAGATATTTTATAATATCGCTGGTTCTCTTGATATGACTACCGGTAGAATTGTCACGGCTTTCTACCATGGTAGCCATTCCAAGAATCAGGTTGTCGTGCATTTTTACAATGTGGTCGGTTTTTTCGGCAACCTCATCTTTAAGGCGATCGTTGAATTTATTTAAAAGAGAAATATATTTTCGATTCTTTGTGTCATCCTGCATGTAAAGAATATATCCGCGATTAACATGTCCATCAAAGAGAGTGTCGATGTCAATTTTGTAAACCTGTTTTTCAAAATTTTTAATAAAGTGATTCTTTAGCGGATCTTCAATATATCTTCGGATGTTTTCAATAATCTCGCTGTTCAGTTCAGAATCTGCAGGAATTGAATTATCCACTTTTAATTTTGCAAGTTCAGGATAGATTTCTTTTGCTATCTGATTGCTTCCCAGATAGTGAAACTTTTCATCAAAAGAAGCAAAACCTGTTTTACCATTGGAAGAAATTGTTTCAATTGCTGTTTCGGTAATATCATAAAGAATTATTCTGCGGCTGATCATGAGCAAGACCATTTCGCTGAGAACGTATGATAAAGGCATGAGATCAACATTTATATTGAATAATCGCCCTGCAAAAAAAGAAATGACAGGAACTGCTTCACAGGCAAGCATGTAACGCAGATTATGACGTGAAACATCATTTTTTTTGCAGAAGGCATAGACTGTAGCACTGATTGTAATTGTCATGTAAATAAATATTTGAATGTAATATAATGAATGGACAACATTGTACTTTTTATGAAGAACCAGATGATTTCCTACTAATTCACCGGTAATTTCTTTGTAGAAAAAGGTTGACGAGCCGATTGTAAGGGCAGAAATAAAAAAGAAAGTGGAAATAGCAAATAAAATAAGCCTAATCCATTTTTTTATATTCAAATTACATAAGTTGAATATGGTATACATGATAAAAACATGTGGGAAGATTCCCAGATAGCATAACTTTATACCGATAATGGCTTCTGGAAGTGTTTGCGAAACACCAACTATATAATAACCAAAATTTACAATTGGAATTAAAGCATAATTTAACGTCAGAAATACGGAAAATCTTTTTCTCCAGATTATTGCATAAATTCCTGTAAGCAGCACAGAAAGCAAAAAAAGGATACCATAATACAATTTCATATAAAAATATTATAAAGTAGAATTGTTCAATTGTTAAGTAATATCAAGATATACCTTTATGATCTGCAGAACTTTTCAAACCGTTTTGTTGTGGCTGCTACTGCGGCTTCAATTTTTTTTGTGATTTTGATTTCCGGTTCGTACCAGATGTTTTTGACCTGCAGCTGTTTTGATTTTTTATCGTAAACAGGCTCTATGCGGCCGATGAGGTTTTCGCCGTAGAGAATTGGGAGCACGTAGTAGCCGTATTTGCGTTGGGCAGCAGGCGTATAGATTTCCCACTTGTAGTCAAAGTTCCAGATTGCTTTGATGAGGTTCCGGTCCCACATCATATTGTCCAGGGCGGCGATGAATTCGCAGCGGGTAGGGGAGGAGCTGGTGGCGGAGTTGGAGCTGGTGGTGGAGTTGGAGCTGGTGGCGGCGATTTTTGCATCTTTTGAAAGACAGTATAAGGTATGTTTGATTCCTTCTACGTGAACAGGAGTTATACGGCCTTCTTGTAGCAGGGAATCAAAAATCTTGTTGCGTGTGTCAGCTTTAAGGTCGCCGATTCCAAGCCATGCGTCTGACGGGCGGTTCCATAGCAGGCCAAGAGAACCAATGCGTTCAAGCACGCGCCATTTTTTATGGTCAAAATCATAAGGGTACGGGTCTGCAGCTTTCAGGATTTTCTTTGGCACACAACGCTCAATCAAGTCGTAATATTTTATTCCTTTGTTTTTATGATGAATTGCAAGCTCGCCGCGAAAGTACATGTGTTCAAGGGCAGCCCGCGAAAGCTTTGTTGTAGTCCAGTACCAGTCAACCTTTTCGGACATTTCAAGGTCTGCAGAACATACGGGGCCGCGTTCTTTTATGATGGCTTTTATTTTATCGCAGGCCTGCTGAATCTCGTCAAAGCTTCGTTCGTGTTCAAGGTGCCAGTCTCTGTCGCGCTTAAAGTTAGGCCAGTTTTCAACCGGAATAATTGCAAGATTCTTATCAAAGTTATCCAGAAGCTTTCGGTCTTCGTACAAAAGTTCATAAAGCATTTGTTTGGTAAAGCCGGCAACCCTGGACTGCAGCACAAGTTCCGCGTTTCTTCCGCAGACATCAATCGGGTCAAACTGGATGCAACCGGCTTGACGTACAAAGTCGAGGACGCCCTTCATGCCGGAAAATCTATGGTCGCCGAGCAGGCCCTGTTTGTAGAGGATGAAACGTTTGGCTTGGTTCAAAGTAAGATTCAGTTCTTTCATAAAAAAATATTATTTAATGGCGTCTGTTCCTAATGAAACATACCCTACTTTTTCAACGAGTTCCTGGCCCTGTTCTGAACAAATCCATGCAATGAGTTTTTTTGTATTTTCTGATTCTCTGCCCTTAATTGTGATTGCATAAAAATTGTCTGTAAGCGGATATGTTTTATTTCTGATATTTTCCACACTTGGTGCAATGCCATTAACCTTAAGCATTTTTACGTTAGGATTTTTATTCATATTCTCAAGAAAATATCTGAATGTGTAGCCGATTGCATTGGCATGATTTTCATAATCAGAAACAACATCTATTATTCCATCCATTAAAGTCAGTTCTTTATGAGTTTCTGGAGGAATGAGATCAAAATCCTTCCCCATCATTTTTACAAAGGCTGTCTGGCTGCCGCTATTCTTTGCCCTCTGGAAGGGTCTTATTTTCTGCCACTTTCCACCGACTTTTTTCCAGTTTTTAATCTTGCCGCTGTAAATATCTTTAATCTGCTGAAGGGTTAGGCTTTCTACCGGGTTCGTTGCATTTACAATAAAAACAAAGGCTTCGTAGCCAATGGGATACATATTAAATTCAAGGCCTGCTTCTCTGGCCATTCCCAGTTGCTCTTTTGAAGGTTCGGCTACAAAGATAATATCATTTTCGCCGGATATAAGCTCTTTGTATGCATAATCTGTTTTTGAGAATTTTACAAAATCTTTTATCTGGCATTCCGGTGGATAAACCGCTTCTGCAAAAGAACCATAAATAGGAAAGAGTGCCGTTGCCCCGTCCAGAACAGGAAGCTCATCATTAAGCGTGAACTTAAGTGTAGCTTCCGAGTCAAGACGCTCAAGAAATGTAGATTTAGTAAATGGTACATAATCACGGCTATATATTTCAATCTGTCTAACAGTATCAACACGGGCTCCGAGCAGTAAAATTGTAGAAGCAAGACAAATGTTTAAAAGACTTGTTTTCATCATAAGTGTTACTCCATTATCTGTTTGCAAAGTTCATTCCAGACAGAAACATTTTTATTTGCGCTTAAGCTATAGCTTGCTTTGACTTTTCCTTTTTGGATGCAGGTTATTTTATAATCAAGGCCAAAGGCTTTTTGCAGGTAATAAAATGTAACTGTTTCGGAAAAATCATCCATGAAATTTTTGGCACCGTACAGAGTGCTGAAGGGAGTTGTTGAAAGATAATCAACCAGAGACTTTGCCTTTGAAAAAGAAATCTGTTTTCCAAAATAGTAATAACTGAATTGCGAAAGCAGTTTGTTATCATATTTTTTTACAGGCTGCACCTTGTTTTGCCAGTATTGATAATAGACGTTGTTTGTTTTTGGAATTCCGTCAAAGGACTCCAGGTATGGCGTAACTTTATTCACAAAATCATAAACATGTGCAGATTCGTGAATCAGGGTATGAAGGAAAGCACGCCATTCTCTACTGCATTCAACTTTGATTTTGTTGTTGTCATCGATCTTTTTAAAAATGGAGTTGTCGCGAAGTTCAAGCCAGTCATCCAGATTATAATTAAAGGTGTCTATGTTAAAATAAATAACGCAATGCGTGTTTTGATTTTCATCGTACATAAAATCTGTGAGTCCGCCATACCGAACTCCTTCAACAAAATATACGGCATCAACGTAGTCAAGAAAACAGGCTTGAAGTTTTTGAGGAAGATATGAAAAGTATTCCGTAAAAAAATCTTTTTCCTTTGGAGTTAATTCATGATTTTTGTATTCGTAATAATTATCATAATCAGATAGGAATTGTTTTGCGTTACCTTCGAGGGGATGAACTTTTTCAAGAAGATTCTGTGAAAAGCTTCCGCCGTAAAATGATGTTTTCTTATAAGGGAGTGCCTTTACTTCATCAATCGTCAGCGAAAAAAGAAGAGAACTAAATAACAATAAAACAATTATCCATATAGATTTCTTCATATTTTAATAATAATACAATGTCTAAAAAAGTTCATCCAGAAGAATGTAGAATCTGATTTTTTGGTGATTGGGTTCGATCCCAAGTTCTTCAAGCAGTTCATCGCAGGACATTTTGCCGGTCACACGACTCATCAAGAGATACTGAAAATCATTATCGGACTCGTAACAAATGACCTTTGGAACAGGCAGCTTGCCGTTTAGCCAGCGCATCACCTGAGCCGAAAGGTCATTTTGTTTCTCCTACAAATCCCAGCCACTGTATCTGTTTTTCTGGTACTCGCGGGTGAACCTGGCAATCTGCATCATCTTGGCTTTGCCCCACTCGTTTTCGGTGTGAAGCTTAAGATAAGTCTGCCATCGTTCTTCGCTCAAAGTTCCGTCTTCCAGAGCCTTTTTTACTGCACAGCCCGGCTCGTTTGTATGTGAACAGTCATTGAATTTGCACTGGTCAAAAAGCGCAACAACATCTGAAAAAGTTTCGTCTATTCCTTCTTCCATGTCAAGTACGCCTATTTCGCGCAGACCCGGGGTGTCCATAATCCAGGTGCCGTTTTGTAGACGGAAAAGCTCGCGGTAAGTTGTGGTGTGACGGCCTTTTCCATCTTCGTCGCGGATTACGTTTACCTTCATAAGATCTGTGCCGTTCAAAGTATTGAGCAGCGTAGACTTTCCTACTCCCGAAGAACCGACGATAGCAATTGTCTTATCCTTTTGAAGATAAGGCTGCAGCCCTTCCAAACCAAAGCCTGTGAGCGAAGAGATTGCAATTACATCAGCTTTGTCGCACACTGCCTTTGTGATTTCTACCTTGAGCTCAACGTCATCGCACAAATCTGCCTTGGACAAAATTACGACAGGCTTGGCTCCGGTGTTGAGTGTTATAGAAACATATCGTGCAATTCTGTTTTCACTGTAATCCTGATTAAGCGAGGTCACAATAAACACATAATCAAAATTAGAAACGATAGTTTCTTCCAAGAGGTTTTTCACATATGCTTCGGAATGGCCGCTGCGGTTAGGACGCTTGAAGACAGTTTTGCGGGGAAGCACTTCGTCAATCAAAGCGTCGCCATATTCGTTGGTAAAAACTTTTACATAGTCTCCGACAACAGGCGGCTCAAGTCCAAGGTTGTAAAATTTTCCTTTAAGTTTTCCATTGATTTCTGATTCCGGATTTGCATTTCCATTTTCATCACAAATCAAAAGAGTAAAAAGATTCTTCTGCACACATGAAACGCGCGCAGTAATAATATTATTTGTTTTCAATTTGAATTTCCTAAGAGCTGGAATAAATATCCGTGTGGATAAACCGAGTCAGCTCCGCTTTCAGGACAAGTGATAAGAACTAGGCAAGAATAGCGGAGGTCGAAGCGTTAGTCATAAAAATCATAAATCTTATCTCAACCTCCTTTGTTATTAGTATATCTGGATGATAGCAGAATGCGACGGGTTAATCAATTCTCTTTAGGTGGCTCTAAGTATACAAACTCGTATTCCAAAGGATTTACATAACCTAAGCGCTGGGCAAGGCGGTCGGATTCTATGTTCTTTTTGTCGCAGGCCCAGATTGGTTTTATGCCCATTTTTTCAAGCTCCTGGATTGTCCTTAGGCAGAGTGCATAGGCAAAGCCACGGTTACGGTATTCTTCAAAGGTGTAAATGCCCATTTCTGCGTATCCTCCTGATATAAAGGCGCCTTCACTTTCGCTGCAAACCTTACCATTTTCTACAGCAAAATAACCCCAGGCTTTTTTAAGGAATTCTTCTTTTGAACCGTAATTCATTATGTGCCATTCCTTATAATCTTCCGGAAGCTTGTCGTATAATTCACTTGAGAATGGAAAAATATCTACCTTGCAAGGCTCTTTCTCTTCTTTTTTTCTTTCTATGTACTCAAGGCGTGTAAATGGCTTTGAAATACCTTTAAGAGGATAGTTTCCTTTTCGCTCCGGAACCCAGATTACCTGCATCCAGGTTGTTTTTACAAGTTCGCCTAAAACTTCTTCAATCCAAGGGAGGTCGGCGTCGTCAGTAACATAAGTCCAGCTCATATCCAGCCTGCAGATCGCTTTTGTGGGCGCATTCACGTCATCTACAAAAGTCTTGCCCGTCATCTTTCCATCAAAATAAGACCAGAGGGCAGAACAGTTTGGCTGATGTTTTTTGTAAAGTGGTTTGATTAAATCTTTTTTTTCTTCGGGTAATTGGGTGAACATAGGGCCTCCTTACACAAAATATTATATGGGGCAATCTGATATTTGTAAATTGAAGATCTATTTATTCTTTTTTACCTTTCCGCTTCTTTGCAATTTTCCAGTATTCGCTTAAGATAATTTTCAAACTCTTTGATTTCGCTCTTCGTAAATCCTTTGTAAAATAGTGCGTTCTGCTGATCAGAGACTTCTGGGATTTTTGATTTGAAAATCTCGTCTTTTCCGGTTCTGCAAATCAATATGGAACGTTTGTCATCAGGACTTGGGATTCGCTTTACATAGCCATCACGTTCAAGACGATCTATAATTCCGGTGAGAGTTGCTTTATCCAGACTTGTTTTTTCAACAAGTTTTTTGATTGGGATTTTATCTTCGTTCCACAAAGCAAAAATGACTCGTCCCCGCGCACCTGCTAAATCTTCCAAACCATTTTGGCTTAGAACATCATACCAGACGCGCTGACTAATCTGATGCACCTGAGAAATTAGAGTTCCGCCTTCTGTCCGCCCATTCTTCATAGAAATTTTTATTCTTCCTTTATAACCTTTACCGGCTCTCCAAAATTATGAACTCTGCCGTTTCCCCAGCAGTGGAGATATTTTGTTGTAAACTTGAGCACTGTGTAATCCGGATCTGTCGGACCCTTGTGATAATAAATAAACCAGCCGGTCTGCCAGAAATCTTCTTTTACAGCCTGATCCGTAACCTCTTCAATTGTACCGATCGCAGAAACTCCCTTGAACTTTTTTGGAAGAACAAAATACAGGCAAACTTTGTTGTTTTCACGAATCTGTCGAATCTTTCGTGAAGAAGTGTTTGTTGTAAAATAAATTGTAAGGGTTTCACCGTCCACTGAAATTGCTTTGTCCTTAAGCTTTGGATATTGCTTAGAATTTGCAAGATTAAGCAGTGCGCGGATTTCAGGGAAGCCCTCTGTTTCATCTTTTCCAAATGTTGCAATTTGAGCACTTTCTGCAGTCTGAATTACTTTAACCACGTCTTTAATATTCATACCATCACTCCTGATATTTAGTTTGTATACAAACTATATTACAGAAAGGTTGTTTTTGCAAGTATTTTTTTTATCCATATTCCAGTGTATTCTTTGATAATTTTAAGTTTTCTTTGAATTATATCGTTCCGCATTGAATCACCAAAAAAACCGCCCATGATTCTTGCGGCTTCTTCGTGGCTGGTGAATTTATAATCAGTTTGAATTATGTGTTCTTCAAAGCCGATGTCTGTAAGTGCTTGATAAAATTGTGTGAGATTTTCTCCGGGTGGATTTGGAGAGTCAACATTAGTTCCCAGCGTTTCAATAAAAATGACGGTATCTGCTCTTTTTGTGGTTTCATCAATGAGCATTTGAATTGTTTGATTTCTTGCTTCTTTAGTCTGGACTACCAAATGACCGAAGCTCCAACCTTCTATTATTATGTCATATTTATTTTCAAGGGAACTTATCTGTTTGTTATCACTAACAGTATACTCGATTTTATCCGCCCATTCAGATAGATTTTGTTTTGCTTTATCAATCATGTGCTGTGCATTA
>JAEEGK010022839.1_pt1 | contig 13102 bp, 8 predicted proteins | sample 8958771 | NCBI WGS metagenome assembly JAEEGK01 (sample SAMN16246547, study PRJNA631951) | gut metagenome | biome: gut microbiome; feature: rumen; material: SC-attached | host: Bos | place: Iran: Karaj | collected 2018-10 | reverse complement strand
TATTGATTTGAGTAAAATTTTTAGAATTACTATTATTATTTATTTTTTTATTTAATTAATTTTTTCCTAAAATTATAGAATGTTCTTTTTTTTTTTTTTTTTTTATTATTATTATATGTGTCAATATCAATTTCATATGTTGATTTATTTCTTTTAATAATATTTTCAATATTATTTTCTTTTATTATTTTTGAAACTCTTAAACTTTCCGTTTTTTTTCTTTCTTCTTCTGTAATTTTCATTTCTTTAAACCATTTAATTACGTTATGATTTTTTAAATAATTATTTTTATTATTAAATCTCAATTTAAATAAATCAATCCCTAAATTTAAATTAATTTTTTTATTTGGAATCTTTTCATCATTTTTTTTCTTATTCATTGGATATAATAAAAAATATATGTCTTTAAATTTATCATTTTTATCTATTAAATTTCTTAATATTAGTTTTCTATGTAAACTATTAGAATTAATATTTTCTAGAATATTTTTATTTTTTTCCAATATACTTTTATCATTATTAACTTTTTTTTCATTAAAATATGAATGTATATTTAAATTATTTAAATCATCACTAGGTTCAGTATTAAAATTAATATAATCATCCATATTTTAAATTTAATGATAATAAAATTAATTAAAAAAACTAATAAATTAAATAATTGAATAATAAATAAAATAACTTTGAGAAAAAAATAAAAAAAAAATGAGAGTAATAGTAACAAGAAATGGAATAGAAGTAGTAGAAGAATTAGATGAAATGAACAGATACAATCCATTATCATCTCAATCAATAGGAAAAAAAAATTTAACATCATATAATAGAAGAAATAATAGTTTAGAATCAAAATCAAATAGATATTCAAATACATTTACATCATTAAATGATACAAGAAAATCAAATAAAAGATTTTCCTCACCAGATGAATTTGATATTGAAAATTTACCACAAAATGAATTAAAACAAGCAAAAGAATTAAAATTAACAACAACTAAAATTTCTTTTCCAAAATCTTTTGCTCATAATTATGATGATAATGATACATCTTCAAATATTATTGATTCTAATTTTCAACTTCCAACTTTATCAAATAATTTCAAATCAATTATTCAAAGTGATAATAATAGTCTTTTAAATTCAAAATATTATTCTTTTAGAGATATTATTCCAAATAATAAAATTAATCAAATGAAATTAAATATTATAAATGAAAAAAGACTTAAAGATAGATTATCAAGAATTGATGAAACTAAATTTAGAAGTGTTTATCAACCAAAAACAGAACTTGAAAAATTTGATGATGTATTAGATTGTCCTTTAATTAATTCTAATAAAATGGGTTTAATTAGATATTTAAATGAAAGTAAAAATCCTCAACCAGTTACTTTAAAAGATTTAGCTAATTCTAGTATTTCTAGAATTAATAGAATGAATAAAATGTGTGGAATTTTATTAAGAAAAGAAGATCAACAAAAGGTTATGAGTCAAAATATTCAAAAAAAAATTAAAACTGGAATTAATGCTGAAATGATTGAATATCAAAAACAAATTGATGATATGAAACAAAATATTAATGATTTTAAAGAAAAAATGGAGAAATATAATGTTAAAAGAGTTGATCATAAAGAAAATTATAAAGATTTATTTCATATTATGGAAACTAAAGTTTGGGCAAAATATGATTTTGAGAGATTAAACAAAAAATCTACACCTAAATTAAAAAGTGAATATAATATAAATTCTAATATTTCTGATAATAGAAATGAAGAAAATAAAAGAAATTTACCAGAAATAAATTAATAAATTATTTATACTAATATTTTTTTTATAAAAATTGAAAAAATAAAAACATATTATTTTATTTATTAAAATAACAACATTAACTCTATTCAAAATATTAAAAAAATAAAAAAAAATCTCAAATAAAATAAATATAATAGAACATTCAAAAAAAAAAAAAAAACAAAAATTAATAATTAATAATAATTATTAAAAAAAAACGGTTCAGAATCCATATTTTAATACAAAAAAAAAACATAACTGGTATTAAAAATTATAAAAAAATGGGTTGTGGTAGTTCAAAAACAAGAGATGAATTTGACGAAGAGCCAGATACATCTGATTCAAATTATGCAAAACAATTAGAAGACAATAAAAAAGTAACATTTGGAACAGCATATAACAAAGATTTAGAAACAGATTTAACATCAAATACAAATAAATTCATATCAGACAATACAAACTTTTATAAAAAACAAAAAAAAAATGTTCCATTTACAGATGATCATTTTCCTCCAAATGCAGAATCATTTATGGGTAAATTTAAAGGAGATTATGTTGATAAATGTGAAGAAAGAAGAAAAGCAAATTTAAATTGTATTAAAGTATCAGAAAATGACATTGAATGGAAACATATAAAAGAAATTTATAGTGGAGCAAAATTATTTGGTGATAAAATACAAAAAGAAGATGTTACATTGGGTTCAATACCAGATTCATATTTTATATCAGTTTTAATTTCTTTAACTGAATTTCCTCAATTAATTTTTCAATTATTTAAAACTGTAACTTTACCTGATAGTAATGATATGGCAATTGAAATAGCATTGAAAATTGATGGTGATTGGAAAGTTGTTTTATTAGATGATATGATTCCAGTTAAAAAAGGAACTAAAGAACCAATTGGTGCTAAAACAAATAATGAAGTTGTATGGGGTCTTTTCTTAGAAAAAGCTTGGGCTAAAATTAATGGTGGTTATGCTAATATTTGTATTGGAAATCCAAAAGATGTTTTTGAAACTTTAACTCCTTTTGCTTGTTTACCTATTGAAATTGCTACTGAAAATCGTAAAACTTTTTGGAAAAATATTAGAGATTCTGATGCTTTTGATTGTATTATGACTTGTTCTACTGATGGAAGAGATAATTTAAAAAGTAAAGGTTTACTTAATAATCATACTTATTGTTTAAGATCTGCTTATGAAAAACCTATTTTTGAAGATAAAGTTAAATTACTTAAATTAAATAATCCTTTTGGAAAAGGAGAATGGAATGGTGAATGGAGTGATAATAGTGATAAATGGAATGATGAAACTAAAGAACTTTTTCAATTTGGTGAAAAGAAAGATGATGGAGAATTTTATATTAGTTATGAAGATTTTATTCAATATTTCTCTGATGTTGCTATTTGTGTTCCATATAAACCATTTTTATCAAGATCATTTAAAATTCAAAAAGAAGAAACAAGTCAAATTAATGTAATGAAAATTAAATTACCAAAACCAGCAATTATGACAATAGATGTAAGTGTAAAAAAGTATAATTTCCATAGAAAAATAACACCAGATCAAGAAGTAATATCAAATGTGATATTAGCATATGTAGATGGAAAAGAATTTGTATACATTGATTCAGCTCATAATGAAATATTATCAACAGAAGCAAAAAAAAAAGGAGAATATGTAATATTACATCATGTAGATTATAAAAATGCAAATGTACCTCCAAGAAAATATACTCTTAGTATAGGAAGTTCAGTTGATTTTGAATATTGTATTTGTGAACCTGATACAGAATTAAATTTATTAAAATCTATAATAATAACAAAAGTACCAACATTACCAAAATATCAAGAAAGATTTAATTACTCTGTTGCATTGTGTACTGGAAATCGTTTTATGAATACAGCTTATGCATTTTTCTTTATTCAAAATAGAGTTAGGAAAGATGCTCATATTAAAATTACTGAATTAAATGTTAGTAATGCTATTTCTCTTGAAGGAGATTATCCTCCTAATTTGAAATTAGAGAAATATGATACTTATGTTAATGTTTTTATTAAGTTGAAACTTAATGAAGATGTTAAAACAAGTGCTAAAGCTGATAATGCTGAAAAAGTTGAAGAAAATGTTGAAGAGTTTCAACCACAATTAAATAGTGATGTTTTGAAAGCTTATAGAAAAGCTAAAGATTATCAAAAAGATAATATTAATTTTGAGTTTAGTCAACAAAAAGATGGAATGGAGAGTTAAGAGTTTTAATAAATATGATTTATATATTTATGAATTATTTTTATTTTTAATTTTTATAATTTCATATTAATAAAAATAGATTATTTAGTTTTTAAAATATTATTTTTTTTATATAATATTTAAATATTATTTCAATAATTTAAAAATATTTAAATAATTATAACATATAGAAAATAATGATTATATTTGAAAGTTTTTCAAACTTTTCTAATTTTTCAAATTCAGAAAGTGATATAAATCAAAATAATAAAGATAATGGTCCTTTAGCTTATTTTATTTGTGAATCAAATAGAATATTTCAAGAATTAAATTCAGAAATAATTTATATAACAGGAATTCATAATAATTTAAAATTAGAAAAAATCCATGAATTAATTTTAAAATTTAAAAATTTATTTTTCAATTATATTGATAGTTTTAATGCATTTGCATTAAAAATTTATGAACCTCAATTAAGAAAATATGAATCAGATTTAAGAAATTATATTAGATTAAATTTAATAAATAAAGTACAAAAAGAAGCAATGGAAAATAAATTTAAAATTTTACAACAAAAAAATATTGAATATGAACAATTAAAAAAAATTACTAGTGCAGTTTTTGAAAATGGTGAATTTGTGTTTTATGATAAAAAAGAAAATGAAATTTTAATTTTAAGAGCAGAAAATTCAAATTTAAAAAATGAATTATTGGATTTAGAAAAAAAAATGAAAATAAAAGAAGAAAAATATAAAGAATTAATTGAAGAATTTAACTTAACAAAAAAAATGTTACAAAATAGAATAAATGATTTAACTTATAATAAAAATGATACATTAGATAAATTTAATTCAAATTCAAGTATTTTAAATTTAAATGATTTGAGTCATTCAAATTTAATAAATAATAATAATTCAAATTCAGAGAAAACAATTAATATATTAAATTCATCAATTAAAAATTTAAAAATGACAAAAATTAACACATCAAATTATTTTGAAACGAAACCAATTAAAATTTATTCTCCTACAAATCATTTTATTTCAAATAAAAAATTAATAAAAAATGGTATTAAAGAAACGAATAGTAATTTAAATCAAAGAAATAATACAAAAACAATGAATAATGAATATACTAATACACATACATTAATTGAAGAAAATTGTGCAAAAAATTTTATATCACCTATTAAAAGAGTAATAGATACTTTAAGTTCAGCTGATAAAAAAGAACAAAGAAAAAAAATAAAAAATATAAATTCAAAAGTTAAAAGTAATTTAAGTACAAGTCGTAAAAATAAAAAGGCAAGTAATGTTAAATTATATCAAAAAGATGTTAATACTCTTTTTATGAATTCAAAAACTTCTGTAAATAATTTTTTGATTTATAGAAATGTATTAAGTAGTAATAGTTCAACTAATTCTATTACAAATAATAATCAAACTTTAAATAACGGCTATTTTACAATTAGATATTCACCAGGAATTTTAGATAATAATAAGGAAAATTCTAATAGAATTAATAATAACTCAAATCATTCTCATAAATCTATAAATTATCTTTTTAAAAAATGATATATTTTTTTAATGATATATTTTTTAATTATAAAATAACTTGATTTAATTTAATATTAAATTTTTTCCAAATTTGAACAAGTTTTTAAATAAAAAATTATAGAATTAATAATTAAATAAAAATTAATTTTTTTAATTCCAAGTAGATTGTAAAATATTTTCAAATTGTTTATCATTCTCATAAATAAAAGCAACATATTCATAAAAATTAGCAAATAATTCAAAATTAATATAATTATTATCTCTATTAAATTGATAATTTAATAAATTTAAATTTAAATCAAAACAATCAATAAACTCTAACATTTTTTCTTCAGAATTAATTTTTCCATTTAAAACATCAGGATGATTATCTGAATTATATGAAATTTTAATTGTTTCTAAAGGAACTTTTTCATTATTATTTATATCTAACTTTTCATAAACTGCACCAACAATATCAAGTTTTTTTGGTGATAATTCTTTTTTAAATTCTCTTATAAATTGATTAAAATCTAAATAACCATTATTATCAAATTGAATAAATATTTTTTTATTATCATTATTATTCAATATTATTCTTTGTGAATTTAATGCATCTAAAAATAATTCATAAGTTATTTTATTTATATCTTTTGATTTTGATATTAATTCTTTTTGAAGATATAATAATCCTCTTACTCCTCTTTTTTTTAAAATATTTCTTAATTTTTCAATTGAATCATTATTATTAAAATATTTAATATATTCTTCTTTATTTTTAACTAAATTATTATTATTCTTATTTTCATAATTAATAAATTCTTCTTCTCTATTTTCTTTTTTTTGTTTAATACTATCTTTCAATTTTGGAACATCTGAATTTTTTTCAATAATATGACATTCTTTAATATTATCAGATACATTTGCTTTATTAAATAATCTAGGACTCCATTCTTGTTCTAACATATTAATAAAAATATTATCATCTTCAATTATAATAGAAATAAAACGATAAAATTCAAAAAATTCTTCAGGTAAAAATTTTTCAATACCATAAAATTTATATGAACCATGATATAATTCTAAACAATCATAAAAATCAATTCTATTTAAAGGCTCATCTGGATTAAAAAAATTATTAGTTGCATTATATAAATATTTAATATAAGGAATATCAATTGATTTTAAATTATCTTTTGCTCTTTTTTTTATTGATTCATATGCATCTAAAATTGCAAATTCTCTATTTTGATTTGTTGAAAAAGCTGATAATGATTTTAATAATTTTTCATAATTTAAAACATTTTTTGTTTCTATATCACCATATCTATCAAATAATATTTCTATTGATGATTCATCTAAATGAAAAGAAAATGTTTTTAATAATTTTAAAAAATCATATCTTGATATAAATTTAGTTAAGTCTTTATCAAAAAATCTAAAATTTACTATGAAATTAAATAGTGTTTTTCTTCCAAATCTCCATAAATATTTTCTTAATTTTAATAATGCATCTTCTACTGAATTTTCTGAATATGTTATTTTCTTTTTTTTTGGAATTTCTTTTTTTTCTACTTTTTTATTTAATAAATCTTTATTAAATATTTTTTTAAAGTTAAAAAGTAAATCTTCTAATTGTTGATCATTATTAATTCCATAACCAAAATAAAATATAAATTGTTTTATTTCTTTATGAAGTAATTGACTACCTTCATAAATTTTTGTAATATTTTTATATTGATCAAGTACAATTTCAATTTCCCAATTTAAATATTGATCAAGATAAGTATTTCTATAAATATCTTTTAAATTATCAAAATAAATTAATTTTTGTTCATTATTAGTTAAAATATTATATAATTTATATGATAATATATCTCTATTTGAATTCCAATAAATTTCTAATAAATTTTGAATTATATTTTGATAATTTACCATTCCATTACTAAATAAATAATTAGATGAATATAATGTTTGTATATCATTTAATGAAATACCTAAATTTAATCCATTAATTACTCTTAAAAAATCATCAATATTTAATCTTTTTGTATTATTAATATCAAAAATTTGAAGTGATTTTATTAAATTAAAAAGTATTTTACATTTTCCTTTTCTTATTAATATTTTATCTAATATAATAATAAAATCATTATTAGTTGATTGATAGAAATTATTATTTTTTTGTTTAAAAATATCATTTGCTAATTGTTTATAATTAATAAGACCTCTATTATATTTATCAAAGTATTTAAAAACTTTTTCCAAATCATTTAATTTAGAAAGTATAACTCCAATTCTTTCATTGCTCTTAATAAAATTGGGTAAATTACAATCACCAAATCCATCTAAATCATAATATTTAAATTGTTCTATAAATAATTGTTCTTCTATTTTATTTGGTACCATCTTTTGTCCTATTTTCCTATGAACTTCATCAATATATCTAAATAATATTTAATTAAAGTTAAATTACTCTTTTATTATTGAATTTTCCATTTATAGTTTATTTTAAATAATATTAAATAAAATTATATCACAAAATAAATTAAATATTATATTATATTATATCTTTTATATGTATTTTATTTTGAATCTAGTATTTGAGGAAAATATAATTTAATTGAATTTTTTGTTGATTCCCACCAAGAAATATCTTTATTTCCTAAATTTAAAAATTTGACTATTTCTTTTACAGTATCATAATTTTTTTTTATAATTATTATACAATTATCATTTTCTTTTTTATTTTTATTTGTATCAACATATGATATTAAATATTTTCTAACAAATGTATTCCATAATTTTTCAATTTCTTTATGATTTATTTTTAAATCTTCATTATTTGTGAATAAAATATAAAAAAATTTAAAAATATCTTCATAAAATTTATCATATTTATTCTTTAATAGCATAAAAGCAGGATGCCAATTTATAATTAATTCATTTATTTGTGAATATCTTTCTATAGGAATTTTTGTTTTTTCATATAAATAAAATAAACAATTAAAGAATTTATTTTGTATTTCTTCATTTTCTACTAAAGATATTTTTAAACAGAAATGACCTAAATAAATATATAAATCCCATTTTTCATCATCAATTTCAGGTAATACTATTTTAATTTTATCAGCTAATAATTGAATAAAAATTAAAATTTGATTAGTATTAAAATTATTAATAAATAAAATTTCTGTAATTTGAAGTTCAAACATTATTTTTATTATATTTATAATTATTTGAAGACTTTCAGATTTAATTGAATTAATATCTTTTATTGTATTTAAAATATTAGAAAAATATTCTATAGTTTTCATAAATCTTGCTAAAGATATTGTATTATCAATTTTAATTGTAATTTTTAAATTTAATAATAATTTGTATATTAACTCAATTAAATACTGAAATATTTTATCATTTAAAAATTTATTATTTTGATTTGCATTTTTTATTAATGTATCATTATTTTCTAAAATAATAAAAAGTATTTCTACATTATCAATATCTGAATAATTTTCTAATAATTGTTCATATTCTTCATTTTCAATTGAAATAAAATATTGTGAAATTATTTGATGTAAAAAATAATTTATATATAACATATCAAAAAGATTATCTTCTGTTTCTTTTTTAAATTCCATTCTTGATTTAAAAATATAATATAAATTAGGCCATATTTTAATAAAGCTTTTCTGAGAAATATTTTTTAACATTTCTTTTAGGAAAATTATTGATATATATAATTCATTTTTATTTTGAAATTCAACAATTTTACTTGCTGAAAATGTAATAAAAAAAATAAATTCTTCATCTTCTGATTTAATTAAATCAAAAATTTGATGTATATCAATTAATTCTTCATCTTTCATTTCATTTTTTTTAACTTCTTCTAAACCCATTTTTTTATATATTTTATTTTTAAACTCTTCAAAATTCATTTCTTTTTCTTGTGAAGAACCAGAAAAAAAAAAATTAAATATTCCAGAATTTTCATTTTTTTCTCTCTTTTTAGCAGTAATTACATTAAAAGTTTTATAAATAATATCATTAATACTTTTAGTATATTCTTCTCTTAATGGATTTTTTTCTTCTTTTAATTTATGTATTAATACATCTTCAATTGCTTGATAAAAAACTTCTAAATTATTATGAAAATCTTTATTATATTTTATTGAAATTCTAAAAAAAATATTATAAATTGAAGGTGATTTTGTTGTATTTAAAAATGAACTTATTGTAGTTATTAATTTATTTATAAAATCTTTTTGTTTTATTTTAACTGCAATATTACATATTGTTTCTAATATTTGAATTATTGATTCATCATTTTCACCAAAGAAACTTGAATGTAAATTTAAAATAAAACCAAATAAATCATCATATAAAACAAATAAAGCTTGTGACAATAATTCTTTATTATTATTATTATTTTCATCAAAATAAATATTATTAAATAAATTTAAAGAAGGAAAATTTTTATAACATAAAAAATCATTTTTATTTAAAGCATTAAATAAATTTAAATCTTTAATTCTTTGATCTTTTTTAGTATATAATATTAAACTTTTCATATCTCTATAAATTTCTTCACATTGAATATAATTTTTTGCTCTTGGTTTTGCTGTTCTTAAAGGAGTTTGTAATATTCTTTTATAAATTTCATTAAAATATTCTGAAGGAAATTCTTTAAAATAATTAGAAGCTAAATTACTTTTAATAAATTCTTCTGGTTCCATATGTGTACTTATATTTGGATTATGTAAATCTGTATTTAAAATCATAATTGAATATGCTAAAGTAAAAACTTCATCTTTATTTTTAAAATAAAAATTATTTTCTTTTGTTAAATTTTGATTATCAAAATAATACTTTGATGAAAATTGTTCAATAAAATTATAAATTTGAAATTGTTCTCCAGTAACATTAAATGTATAAACATATAATTCATAAGCGCTTATAATATCTAAGCCTTTAAATTCAAAAGTTTTTGCATATTCTTCTAAAATTAATTTTGATAAAATATAATTATCTCCTAATGTTTCATATAAAATTGATATATTAACATAATTACTATATCTTATTAAAATTGCAATTTCTTTTGCAATTAATTTATATTGTTCTATTATATTTTCTGGAATTTCATTTATTTTTTTTTTTCTGTCATAAATTTCTAAATTAAATTCAGAACAAATGAATTTATACAAATCTTTAAATTTACCTTCATTTATTTTTTTTTGAATTATTTCCCATTTATCTGACTCATTATCAATTTTTGAAATTATATCATTTTTTTCATTTTTTATTTCTTTTATATATTTAAATATTTTTGAAAATGTAATTTGATAAGTTATTTTAAATATTTTTTTTAAATAATCATACATTTTATTTTTTAATTTAAAATAATTTCCAATACATGAAAATATTTCATTAACAACTTTAAATCTAATTTTCATTAAATCACAAGAAATAAAAATAATACCTAAAAAATAATCTTGAGAAATTAAATCATTAAAATATCTTCCTATAATTTCTAAAACTGTTAATTTAATTCTTTTATCTCTATCAGAATAAATAACTTGAATTTTATTATCTTCATTATTTCCAATAATTTCTCTTTTTTCATCATCAAATTCATCAATTAAGAAATTATAATAGTCTGAAAAATGTCTTAAATAAATAAAATCAATACATTTTTCAATTTCTCTTCTTATTGAAAAATTTGGAATAGTCATTGACATTTTTAAAAAAATTGAAAAAATTTTACATGTATAATTAACTATTTTAGGATTATCCCAAAAACTTAATTGAATTAAACATTTAATTAAATCTAATTTAGTACTATAATTAAGTAATTGACAATTTTCTTTAATTTTAATAAATTTAATACATAATTTTAAACAAATTATTAAAGTATCAACATAAAAAGTTTCTTCAATAACATCAATATTATTTCCAATTTCATCTTTTATTTTTGATATTTCTATAATTTTATATAATATTGTTTGTGCTAATGTATTTATGTCTTCTTTACTTTCTGGATTTTCAAAAATATATTTAAATAAATCAATAAATATTTTATTAAAATTTTTATAAGAATAATTACCTTTTGATAATGAAAAAATAGTATGATTAAATTGAAAAAAAACTCCTAATAATTCAAGTCTTTTTATTTTTTCATTTTTTAATTTAAATTTATTAAATAAATAAAAAAGTTTTGAGAGTACTTTCGATAAATTAATTGTTGCATATAAATCACTTTCAACTCCTATATAATCTAATTTTTTATGAATTAAATATTCATATATTTGTATATAATATTGTTGATATGTTTTAAAATGTGTTTCTTGAATATTTAATGAATATGTTTCAAGCTTTTTTAAAAACTTGTGAAATAAATTAAAAAAAATATCATAAAATGTAGTATTTGTTTCAATGGTAAATAAAATATAAAATAATTCAAATAATTTTCTATCATCTTCAATATTATTATTATTATTATTTTCATTTTCAACATTATAAAGAAATAATATAACTTCTTCAATTTTATTAATTATTACTAAAAGATTAGTATGAATTGCATCATAATAAAGATAATCTAATTTAATAATTCCTAATATATTACAAAGACTATCCCTAAACTCTCTAAAAATTTTACTACAATTCATACTTTTTTAAATAAATAATTATATGAAAAAAAATATAATTTATAATAATAATTTACAAAATTTAATTTTAATAAATTATTATTTATTTTTTCTTTTTATTATTTTGTTTATAAAGAAGATTAAGATGATTTTCTCTAACAGTTTGAAATAAAGGTTTAAAAGTATCATTCATATTAATTTGTTTATTTTCAATAAACTGAGTTTTATTTTCTTTAAAATTATTATCATTTTTTTCATTAGGAACAACAACACTTTTAGAAAATTTATGTTCAAAAACACCAGGTCTTAAAGGAGTTTGTTTAACAATAGACATTATAGTTTGACAACCATCACAAGAAACATATTCACTTTCTCTTTTACAATAAATTGTTTTTTTACAATTTGGACAAGTCACTTTTATAAATCTTAATTCTAAAAATCTTTCCCAATCACTTATATAAATTTTATCTATTGGAGTTTCATTTATTTGTTCACATCTTGGACATTTTACATGTGACCAAGTATATCCTGCTAACATTTTAAATTGACAATTCCAACATATTACATTTCTCTAATTTTTTTTTTAATATTAAATTATATTTTTTTTTATTTATACGTATTTTTCATCATAATCATCATCATGTTCTTCTTCAATTTCTTCTTGAATTTCTTCTGATTGAGATTTTGATTGTTGAGTTTTTGTAAAATTTGATGATGATATTTCTTTTGAACTTTCTTCAATAGAATCCATTAATTTAACTTAATTTTTCTAAAAAAAATAAAAAAATATGAATAAAGAAAATATTAAAAAAATATAAATAAAAAAAATTATCAAAATTAAATAATGTTTTTTTTTTAGAAAAAAAAAAAAAAAAAAAAAAACAAAAATAAATATTCATAATTTATGTATAAA
>JAEEGK010022838.1_pt1 | contig 13103 bp, 15 predicted proteins | sample 8958771 | NCBI WGS metagenome assembly JAEEGK01 (sample SAMN16246547, study PRJNA631951) | gut metagenome | biome: gut microbiome; feature: rumen; material: SC-attached | host: Bos | place: Iran: Karaj | collected 2018-10 | reverse complement strand
TCTACCTAGAGAACAAATATCTCTTACTAAATCCATGCGTTTTTCAACTTTTTCATCAATTAACTTAGTATCGTATTTAGGGAAATCAGCTAAATGAACTGATTCTTCACCTGTTAAGTTTTGATAAATTTCTTCAGCTATGTATGGAGTAATAGGTGCGACTAATAAAGATAATGTTTTTAATACTTCATAAGTAGTTAAGTAAACTGCTTTTTTATCTTCTGTTAATTCTGATTCCCAGAATCTTCTTCTATTACCTCTAATATACCAGTTAGATAAATCATCGTTTAAGAAATCTACGATTTTTCTTGTGATTGGAGTTAAATCATATGATTCATATGATTCAGTTACTTCTTTAACTAATCTATTTAATTTAGATAGTAACCATTTATCCATTATATTTCTTTTTTCCACAGGAATATTATAATCTCTTGGATCTATATTATCTGCATTAGCATACATTTGGAAGAATGAATATGTATTTTTAAATGTAGATATATATTTTGAATATACTTCTTTTACACCTTCAACATCGAATTTTAATGGTGTCCATACTGGTGATGCATATAACATATAATATCTTATATTATCTGCACCGTATTCTTGCATAATAGATGTTGGATCAATAATGTTACCTGTTGATTTACTCATTTTCTTACCATGAGCGTCTAACATCATATCATTAACAACTACGTTTTTGAATGATGATTCACCAGATATAATAGTTGATATAACTAATAATACATAGAACCATCCTCTTGTTTGATCTACACCTTCAGCGATGAAATCAGCTGGGAATTGTGATTCAAATAATTCTTTGTTTTCAAATGGATAATGGAATTGAGCGTATGGCATTGCACCTGAGTCAAACCAAACGTCCATTACATCTTTAACTCTACTCATTGGTTTACCACATTTTGGACATTTAATATGTAAGTCATCTACATATGGTCTATGTAATTCTATTTTTCTTACATCAACATCTTCGATAACATTTTCTTGTAATTCATCTAATGAACCAATGGTTACCTTTTCACCACAGTCACAAGTCCAAATAGGCATTGGGCATCCCCAATATCTATTTCTAGAAATACCCCAGTCAACCATGTTTTCTAACCAGTTCGCAAATCTTTTTTCACCGATATAATCAGGATACCAATTTACTTTCTTGTTAGCAGCTATAATCTTATCTTTGTATGCTGTTGTTTTTACATACCATGCTGGTTTAGCATAGTAGATTAATGGACTTTTACATCTCCAACAATGTGGATAGTCATGTGTTATTTTAATTTTCTTGAATAATTTATCATTTTCCTTTAAGTATTTAACTATTTCAATTTCTAATTCTGGATCAGTAACTAATCTACCTTTCCAAGGTCCTTCTGTATAGCATCCATCTTTTCCTACTGGATTAACGAATCCAATACCGTTTTCTCTACAAACTCTGTTATCATCTTCACCATACGCGGGAGCGATATGTACGATACCAGTACCATCTTCTGCAGTTACATAGTTATCAGCGATTACTTCGAATGCTTTACCTTCTACTTTAACAAATGGTAATAATTGATCTACTTTGATACCTTTTAAATCAGAGCCTTTATATGTTTCTAATACAGTGTAATCTTCACCTAATACTTTAGTAGCTAATGATTCAGCTAAGATAAATTTATATCCTTGACTTTCAACTTTTAAATATGTTAAATCTGGGTTAACACAGATTGCGACATTAGCGATTAAAGTCCATGGAGTTGTTGTCCATACTAAGAAGTATACATCTTCATCAGATTTTTTGAATGGAACTATTACTGTATTAACTGAATCTTGTTGATATCCTTGCGCAACTTCATTAGAAGAAAGTTCAGTACCACATCTTGGACAGTAAGGTAATACTTTATTTCCATAATAAATTAAACCTTTTTTATCCATTTCTTTTAGAATCCACCATTCTGATTCAATGAATTCATTATCACAAGTAACATATGGATGTTCACAATCAATAAATTGACCCATCATATCTGTTACTTTCTTTACTTCATCAATATTAGTTGCAGTTTCTTTATTACATTCTTTACAGAAATTTTCGATACCAAATTTTTCAATATCTGATTTATTTTTAAAACCTAATTTCTTTTCTACGTTTACTTCAATTGGTAGACCATGAGTATCTAATCCTATTTTTCTTAATACTCTATAACCTTGCATTGTTTTATATTTTGTGAATGAATCTTTTATTGTTTTTGCGAATACATGGTGAATACCAGGTTTAGCATTTGCGTAAATTGGTCCATCATAAAATACATAATCTTTGCATCCTTCACGATTATCTATTGATTTTTGAAATACATTTTCCTTTTTCCAGGTTTCTAATATTGATTTTTCTACTTCACTTGTTTTTCTTTTGTCTAGTTCTTTAAACATAATGTCATCTCCTTTAAACATAAAAAAACTCGACCCTGTTAAGGGCGAGTTATTCGCGGTACCACCTTATTTTGTTACTCAAAACTATAACGCGTCACCGTTTATATCTTATCCATATAAAACATCAGAAGTGATTTGTATAATACTTCCCTACTAGTTTCCATCAACCACTAGCTTTCTATAAGTTTCATACTATACCGTCTTCATCATATGTTTTAAAAATCAACCTTTTCGATGTCATCTACCATTTCCAATTGCGCTTGTAACTGATCTCTTAACTTTCTTTTGAAAATATTAATATTTCTTCTTAACATTGCAGCTTCTCTTTCAGTTGCTTCTGCTTTGATAAGTGCATCATTTACTATTCTATTAGCGTTTCTCTTGGCATCTCCTAGGATTAATTCACTTTCTTTAATAGTATTAAGTTTCATTTGCTCACTAGTTCTTTGGGCCATAAGAATTGCTTCACGCAAAGTTTGGTCCATATTTTCGTATCTAGCAAGTTTTTCTTTAATTGAAGCTACTTCTTTAATTTGCTCTTCTAATTCTTTTATACGAGCATCTTTTGATTTTGAAGCTTCTACTATTTTTTCAACTTGTACTATTACTTTGTCCAAAAATTCATTAACTTCTGTCGGATCATAACCATGAAGTGTTCTATTAAATCTGTCCATATCTCACCTCTGGTGCCATTTATTGTAACACATTATTACAATTTTGACAATATTTTTACCATTCAATATCTATTTCATCTTTGCTTGGTGTCTTTGGATCTTTATCATCTGATAATTTACCTTCTACATTAACGTTATGTGGTGTACATAAGAAGTTACCTCCACCAATGTTTTGCATATTACCATCAATCGCGTATACAGCTCCTGAAACGAAATCAGCAACTCTCTTAGCTTGATCTTTTGTAATTCTCTTTAAATTTAATACTACTGTGTTTCTTCTTCTTAAGTAATCAACTACTTGTGTTGCTTCAGAAAATGCGCGTGGTTCAAATATAATCATATTACTTTCACCGTTTGGAGTAGCATCTTCTGCTGTAGTTCTATAGAATTGTTCACCTAAGTTATCTTCCGCTACTAAAACATCATCATTATCTTTAAATATTTCTTTAAATATATTCTTTTTAGCCATATCATATTCCTCCTATGCTATACTCTCTTTAATTTTAACACAAAATGTAGAAAAAATAAAGATTAAACAAAAGAAAAAATCATAGTTTGAACTATGATTATGCTTTTTTAGTTGCTGTTTTTTTAGCTGTAGTTGTTTTCTTAGCAGTTGTAGTTTTTGCAGCTGGTTTCTTAGCAGCAGTTTTAGTTGCTGTAGTTTTTGTAGTTGCTTTTTTAGTTTCTGCTTTTTCTTCTTTTACTTCAGCTTTTTTAGTTGTAGTTTTTGCAGCAGCTTTTGGAGCTTCAGCTTTAACTGGTTCTAATTTACCTTCTAAAGCTTTTTTAGCTGTTTTAACTAATTCTGCAAATGCTTTTTCATCATTAATTGCGATTTCAGAAAGCATTTTACGGTTGATATTAATACCTGCTTTATTTAAACCATCAATGAATTTAGAATAACTAATTTCATTTAATCTACAAGCAGCATTGATTCTTGTAATCCATAATTTTCTAAAATCTCTTTTCTTTTGTCTTCTATCTCTATATGCATATTTACCTGAATGCATTACTTGTTCTTTAGCAGTTCTATATAATCTATGTTTACTACCAAAGTATCCTTTTGCTTCTTTTAATACTTTCGCTCTTCTAGCGCGATGTATTGTTCCACCTTTAACTCTTGTCATAATTTCACCTTCCTAATTCCTATAATACGTCTTTTAATCTTTTGTAATCGCCGTTACTCATTGTAGAAGCAGCTCTACCTGTTCTGTTTGAAGCAGCGTTTTTCTTTCCTGTGTTGTGTCTTGTTCCTGGATGACCAATTTTAACTGTTCCACCAGGTCTAACTTTTGTTACTTTTGCAGTACCTTTATGTGTTTTATTTTTTAATTTTGACATAATTAAATCCTCCTATTTTTTAATTGGCATAAGTATCATTGTCATAAAGCGTCCTTCTAAGTTTGGTTTTTGATCAATTTGTGCGACATCTTTAAGTGCTTCAGAAAATCTTACTAATACATCTTCACCAAGGTCAGTATGAGCCATTTCTCTACCTTTAAAACGAACTGAAGCTTTTACTTTATGTCCTTTTTCTAAGTATTTTTTAGCGTTTACTACTCTTGTGTTGAAGTCATGAATATCAATATTTACTGATAATCTGTATTCTTTCATCTCTAAATTAGCTTCTCTTTGTTTTTTAATATTTTCTTTTGCTCTTTTCTTATTTTCATACTTGAATTTATTGTAATCCATTATTTTAGCAACTGGTGGATTACCATTTGGATTCATAAGTACTAAATCAAATCCAGCAAAATTAGCTAATGTTAAAGCATCTTTGATTGGCTTAACACCTAATTGTTCTCCGTTTGGTCCTATTACCATAACTTCTTTGGCTCTTATTTGTTCATTAACGAACATATCTTTATTTGCGATACAAAACACCTCCAAATTATCAAAAAAAGATGCTAGAAGCATCCCACTATTAAAACACCAATTAGGCATTATACCCAAAGCTTAATCGCAATCGGGTGAGTGAGAACACTTCTTTCCTTTTTTCAAATACGTATCAAATTATATATTATTTTATTTATTTTGTCAACACTTATGCTCTAGAAACATATTCGCCATCTTTTGTAGAAATAATTACTGATTCATTTTCTTCTACGAATAATGGTACTCTTACTACTAAACCTGTTTCTAATGTTGCATCTTTTGTAGCGTTATTAGTTGTATTACCTTTAACTGCTGGTTCAGTGTGTGTTACTTTTAATTCAACTTTATCAGGTAAGATAAGACCTAATAATTCACCTTGATAAAAACTGATATTAACATCTAAACCTTCTTTTAAGTAATTAACTTCTTCACCAATTTGGTCTTTATTAAGTTCGATTTGTTCATATGTTTCCATATCCATGAAACTATATGTATCTCCACTTGCATATAAGAATTGCATTGCTTTCTTTTCGATCATTGCTTTTTCTAATTTAGTTCCACTGTTGAATCTTACTACTACTGTAGAACCTGTTTTTAGATTTCTTAATTTAGCTTGAACGAAAGCGGCACCTTTACCAGGTTTAACATGTGAAAATTCTAAACATGAATAAATGCTACCTTCATATAAGAAAGTGATACCTACTTTAATATCATTAACGTTAAACATCTAATCACCTTCCTACTTCTTTTCTTTATGATCTGTTGTTCTTTTACATTTAGGACAATATTTTTTTAATTCTAAACGATCAGTTGTATTTTTTTTATTCTTTTCTGTACGATAATTTTCTTCTTTACATTCACTACATACTAAAGTTATTCTTTCTCTTGCTTCACCTTTTTTAGCCATAAAAGTTCCCTCCTTCTTGCATATACGTATGTATTATATCAAATTATTTATAAAAATCAAAGTATTTTTTTGAAACTTGATAACTTATACGTTTATTTACATAGCTTCTAATGGTTTTATTACCCTTATAATAGCCTATATCAGGTGAAATTATGGTAAATGTAACCTTAGGATTATCTGATGGAGCATATCCTACAAATGTATTAGATAATGTTTCTGTATCTATTAAATTATCGTTATTTGTATCTATAAATGATTCACTTGTGCCTGTTTTACCTGATGGATTATATTTTAAATCAATATATCCATATCCAGTTCCACCAGGTGACATTACTTCCTTTAATCCTTCTTTAACCCTATTAATAAATATATCCTGTGTTTCTACTTTGTTCAGTTCTTCACTATTATATATATATTTAATATTACCATCTTCTATACTTCCATTATATATTTCTTTTAATAAATGTTTTCTTACGCGTATACCATTATTAGCTATTGTATCTATATATTGTGATAACATTATTGGTGTATAGTTATCATATTGACCTATAGATAGATCTAATAATAATCCTGGTAGTCTATCTGTACCAATATATCCCATACTTTCTATTGGTAAATCTATACCTGTTTTGATACCTAAGCCAAACATTTTAAATGTATCTCTATATACATCAAACGCAGACTCATCTATGACTAATGGATAATTATATTTATAATTAGCTTTACCTACTTTCATTGCTGTTTTATATTGATATACATTTGATGAATATTTAAGTGCGTCTATATCATCCATCATACCATATCTTTTCCATGAGCATTTTTCTTTGGTAGCTGCTAATTTAATACATTCATCATTTCTCTTCTCTCCTATTTTTAAAGCACCTGTATTATAACCTACTATATGAGATGCCCCTTTTATTGCAGAGCCTACTACTATTGGAGATATAACTATACCTACTCCATAATCATATTTTTTGTATTCATCACCTTTATTAATCACTTCTACTCCTGCCATTGTTAATATGGAACCTGTATGTGGTTCTGTTATAATCGCGTATGACTTATTATAATAAATCATTTTTTCATTAGTAATACTATACCTGATTTCATCTTCTAATATTTTTTCTACTTCTTTTTGTAACTCTATATCTATTGTTAATACTATATCATTACCTGGTTTACCTTTCTCTATTAATGTAAGTTTTCCATCTTGTTCTACTTTATATTTATCTTTTGTACCTCTTAGTTCATTATCATATTGATATTCTAAATAACTTATTCCTACTCTATCATTTAATTCTAGTTCTTTATAATGATTAACTAATTCAATTGGAATACCGTTTTCTGATACACTACCTAGTATTGTCTTTAATGTATCTCCATATGGATATTTTCTATCCCAACTGACATTTATATTTAAAGAATCTATATTCATATTATTAATACTATCTACTTCTTCTTTTGTCGCGTATCTTTTAATTACTTTTGTATCATTATAATATCCTTTATTCATTAAATAATATATATAGGATGCTTCTTTATCTAATTCACTATATTTAGATAACTCATCATCACTAATTCTTTCTAATTTATATTTTTTAATATCATTTGATGTTATTTTTCTTCTAGCTAATAATTCATATTCTTCATCTTTAATTAACTTATTACTTTCATCTTTATTATTCACAATCCAGAATTCTTTTAATTCTTTCTTTGTTAAATTATTATAATTAACGTCTAGAATACTAGCTAATTTATATGATAATTCTATTTCTTTTTTGGTTGTTATACCTCTTAGTTTTCTATATTCAATTACATTAACATCTTCATTATCTACTATTACTCTTCCTAATGTATCATATATTTTGCCTCTAGGTAGAGTTTCACCATATACTATATTAGTAGCTAAATATTTTAATTTTTCTTCATAATAATTATGTTTAAATATTTGAATATATAAAAGATTACTTGTTAGTATAGTCATTGATACTAATACTATTACATTTAAAATAAAATATCTTTTTTTAATTGTTTGTTTTAAGTTTCTTTTATTTCTAGACATAGTAATCTCCTTTTAACATATATTATATTGAGGTGTTTATGATAAGTTATATTAAAGAATATATTGAATCTTTAGATAAGGATAAATTAAATACTATACTTATTAAAAATAATATATCTTTAAATAGTGATGAACTTAATATAATATATAATCATATTAAAAATGATTGGTATGATTTTATATACGAAGATCCTACTCCTATTCTAATTGATTTAGAAAATAATATTAATAAAGATAGTTATAATAAATTATATGATGCATATAAAAAGGCAAAAGAAAAATATAGTATTTACCTATAAAATTCTTTTACCTCTTCTATTAAATTATTGTTGAATATATTTTCTCTAATCATCTTTATCTCATGTTTATATGGTGGATATTCTTTATCAATATAAGGTGTTTCTAGTATTTTAGGAACATCTTTTAATTTTGGGTTATATATTATTTTACTTAATGTATCAAAACCTAAATATCCAAGACCTATATTTTCATGTCTATCTTTATGGGAATTTATAGGATTCTTACTATCATTAATATGTACACATCCTATACGATTTATTCCTATAACTTTATCAAATTCTTCTAATACTTCATCGAATTTAGTCATGTCATATCCGGCGTCATTCATATGACATGTATCTAAACATACCATTAATTTATTATTTAATTTAACACCATCAATAATTGTTTTTAATTGTTCAAATGTTATACCTAGTTCTGTACCTTTACCGGCCATTGTTTCTAAACATATATAGATATTCATATCTTCTTCTAAGGTACGATTTAATCCTTCAATAATATTATTTAGTCCCACTTCTACTCCTTGTCCTACATGAGAACCTGGATGAAGTACTAATTTATTGATACCTAGTTTTTCACATCTTCTTATTTCTTGTTTTAAAAAGTTTACTGAAAAATCCATATTAGCTCGATTAGCTAAATTAATAATATATGGTGCGTGAACTATTACATTATTAATATCAATATTATTTTCTTTCATTAATTCTTTTGCTTCTTTTGTTAAATTATCATCTATTGGTAATCTATTTGTATTTTGTGGGGCACCTGTATAAAACATAAATGTATTAGCATCATAACTTAATGCCTCTTTAACACTACCAAGTAATCCACCATTTTTTGTATAACCAACATGACTTCCTATTATTAAATCCATAATATCACCATATTAATTATATCATAATTAGTATATCTATTCTATATTACTTGTTATTTTATCAAAAAAATATACGATACCATTTCTTATAAAACTACCTATTTTATTCGATAATTCTAAACTTACTTTTGATATATTATTTGAATAATCTTTAGTTTTTAATACATAGTCATTAACATCTATATTATTACCATTTTTAACATCTTCTTCAAACTTTTTTATGCTTTCTTCTGTTAGTACTTTTCTTTGATAATTACTATATGCGAAGTAACCATTAATATCTGATATATATAGTGTTATAAATAAAAATAATAGTGTTAACAATGTAAATTTTAATACACTAGCCGATTTCTTTTTCATTTAATACTCTCCTTATCGCTTCTACTAAGACATCTATAGAATTGTTTACTTCTTCCCATGTGTTATTATTAGTACCTAATTCTATCAATATTGAATTCTCACTTAAATCTTGATTGAATATTGATACTTGTTTGGTCATGATACCTTTTGATACTCCCGGGTAATTACTATTTATTTCATCACTTATCTTTTGGGCTATTTCCATATTATGTTTATATGTATCATATTTTATTCCTTGAACAAACATTATTTTGGCATAACTTTTATTATTTAATTCTACATATGAATATGGTCTATCTACTGCGTCTCTATGTAGATCTATTACTAATTCAATATCTGGATATGTATTTAATGTAGATTCAATATAATTTCTACTTACTGTATAAGATAGATTGTAGTCTATCTTGTTTATTTTAAGGTATTCTGATACTCTTGATGATTCAACTAATGTAGGGATTCCTAAATCATCTAATTTTTCTTTGATGATTTTTGATGCTTCATATACTCCATTTGTGTTTTCTATATATTTTTCACTATCATGGGTATTATAAATATATACTCTAGGTGATTCTAATAATACGAAACTAACTTTAGATATAGTTGGTTCATATACTTTATATTTATAATCTAATTTAAATAAATTATTAAAAAATATGTCTTTTATACTATACTCATTATTTATATACTGATTTGTATTATTAAGTAAAAATGATATTAATTTTGGATTATCTATATCTATTTCTTTAATATGTTTTATACCTAAATATAATAGTAATATAATTAATAATAATATTAATGGTTTCTTATTATATTTTTTCTTTCTTTTGAACATTCTCATATAATCACCATTTTAAGTATAGGTTATATAATGAGAATAATTTGTCATAAAAGGTCACTTATATAGGTATTATTTATGTAAAATTAGTAAAAAACATAACATTTTGTTGCTTTTTTATATTTAATTTGATAAAATTATATATGTTTAACGACGGAGGTGAGATTATGGCAAATATGAAGAACGCTAAAAAAGCTATTAAAGTAATCGAAAGAAAGAGAATCGAAAATAGAGATTATGAAGCTAGTATGAAAACATCAATGAAAAAAGTTGAAAAGGCTGTAGCTGCAAAAGATAAAGAAACAGCAGAAAAAGAATTAAAAGTTGCTATCAAGAAAATTGATAAAGCTGCATCTGTAGGTGTTGCAACTAAAAACTTCAGTGCACGTAACAAATCACGTCTTACTAAAAAAGTAAATGCAATGTAATAAATGTAGATATTAATCTACATTTTTATTTTGTTTTCTTGTATAATATAATTAGGTGATAGTATGAAGAAAGCAATTGAGTACATATTATTTATTCTAATCTTGCTATTAATATACTTTTATAGAACGGAAATTAATATAATTGCTATTAAAGCATATAATTATTATTCTGGTAATTCTGCTAAAATAAATGAATATAGTAAAAATATCAATTATCTTAATTTTCAAAAAACAACTGATTTTGTTCCTAACAATAAACAAGAACTTATAAATGTAATATATACTATACTTGATGATGGTATTACTGATTATATGTTTTATTGTGGATACGATGAATGTGAAGAAGATTTAGATGATGTCGCGAATAATGGAATACTACAAGTAATAAATAATTATGTTCATCCATATAATAGTTTTAAATTATTTAATTATAATTCTGTGTTAAATGTAGTAAGTATATCAATCGATAGAAGTTACAATGATAATGAAATATCTATAATTAACTCTAGATTAAACTATATAATTCCTACTATCATATCTAGTACTATGAATGATCATGATAAGATTATGGCTTTTCATGATTATATAGTCAATAATACTAAATATGAACAAGATGAAACAAAAGGTGAAAATCATAAAGCATATAGTATTATTGTAAATGGTAAAGGTGTATGCAGTGGATATGCGGATATCCTAGATATATTTTTATATAAAATGGGATATAAGAGTATTAAAGTAGCTAATGAAGATCATGTATGGAATGCTTTATTCCTTGATAATCAAATATACAATATTGATATGACTTGGGATGATCCTATTGCTACTGATGGTGATAAATTATTGCATGATTATTTTATGATATCTACTTCTGAATTAATGGATTTAGATAAAGAAAATAAGCATAATTTTGATAGAAATTTATATTTAGAATTAAAATAAGCAGGTTATACCTGCTTTTTAAAATGAAAAAAAGTGAATAATCACTTTAAATCATCAATACATTTCTTTAATTGTTTTGCATCATCGCCAAATATGATTTTTAGTTCATTATCTATTTCAACGATACCTTGAGCGCCCATTTTTTGGATTGCTTCTTTATTAACTACTTCTGTATCTTTTACTTCAACTAAGAATCTAGATATATTAACTTCATATTTAACGATATTATCTTTTCCACCTAAATATTCAACTAGTTTATTTGCTTCCATTTTATAATCTTTCTTACCAGATTTAATAATTGCGAAGGCAACTAATACTAATATTAATATTATAATTAAATATTGTATGTATTCCATATAATCACCTATTTAATTATACTATATTTTTTAAAAAAAATAAAATATTAATTATATAAGTATAATTAATGAGTATATTATTAAATGGTGAGGCTATGAAAAAACTTAATTATAATAAAATACTCATTATATTAATTATACTTATGTCTATTATAAGTATTCTTAGTATTCAAAGCGCTTCTACATTATTAGGATATGATAATTTAGTTTCTAAACAAATTATATGGTATATTGTTGGATTTATACTTATGTTTATTATTCAAAAAATTGATAATAAAAAAATATATAAAAATGTGTGGAAATTATATATAATTGGTAATATAGTTTTATTTTTATTACTAATATTTGGTAAACCTATTAATAATTCAAAATGTTGGTTTACTATATTTAATATAACTATTCAACCTAGTGAATTTATGAAAGTTATACTTATACTTACTTTAGGTAGTATTATTAATAAATTTAATAAGAACTATAGAAAACATACTATTAAAGATGAATTTATATTTTTAATTAAAGTTATTTGTACTCTATTATTACCTAGTCTACTTACTTTTTTAGAACCAGATACTGGGGCAGTTATAATATATTTTGTAATAACTCTTACTATGTTATTTTTATCTGGAATTATGTATAGATGGTTTACTATATTAATAACTATAATAGGTATTTTTCTTGTTACTATCTTTACTATTTATAAGTGTAATTTAGATTTATTCATAAATATCTTTGGATCAAGTTTATTACTTCGAATGGATAGATTATTTGAATGGTTAATTAAAGATGGTTATCAACTAAATCATAGTTTAGCAGCGATTGGTTCTGCAGGATTAATTGGATTTGGATTTAATAAAACTCCTATTTACTTTCCTGAGGCAAATACTGATTTTATATTCGCGGTTTTTTCATCTAATAAAGGTATTATTGGATCATTATTATTAATTATTATTATCACATTATTTGATATTACATTAATAAAAAAAGGTCTTAATATTAAAGACTCAATTAATAAATATATTATTTCTGGTACTCTAGGTATGTTACTATATTGCCAAGTTCAAAACATTGG
>JAEEGK010022837.1_pt1 | contig 13103 bp, 13 predicted proteins | sample 8958771 | NCBI WGS metagenome assembly JAEEGK01 (sample SAMN16246547, study PRJNA631951) | gut metagenome | biome: gut microbiome; feature: rumen; material: SC-attached | host: Bos | place: Iran: Karaj | collected 2018-10 | reverse complement strand
CGATCTGAAAAAACATGGAATCAGAACTTTGAAAGACTCAGCCGTAGCTTTGTATAATCAGGGGGAAACCTCGAAAGAGGAAATCCTTCAATTAATAGACTAATTGATGAAACGAAAGATTATTGTCATTCTGCTGATGACGTTTGCCTGCCTCTCCACGCTGCAGGCCAGACAATCCGACGACCGGCTCGCTAAAATCCGGCACGATCTGGACAGCCTTGCCGCTGTGGACTCGCGCTTTGATGCTCTTGTAGATGTATCCGTGACCGCTTTCCCGGTAGCGGATCTCCTCAAGTCCCTTGCCATAGGCAACGGCCTCAATATCAATCTGGCATTAGAAAGATTCCGAGGCCAGATAACATGCAACCTCGAGCAGGTGCCTCTTAAAGATGTCCTTTTCCTGTGCTGTCGAGAGAATAAACTCGATCTTATAATAGAGTCGGGCATAGTTACAATCTTCCCTTTCATCGAAGAGCCGGCACTCCCTGAGATTACTGTCAGTCGCGACACGTCCGGCTTTTATTCATACGACTTCTCAGGATGCCCCCTTGATGCGGTTGTCCGGAGCATTGTTTCCACATCCGGACAGAATCTGGTTTGCCCGAAAGATCTTGGGGAACGCATCGTGTCCGGCTTCGGAATGGGAGTTACACATAGTCAGATGATAGAGTCCATAGCTGCGGCAAACGGGCTTAATGCTTCTGTCAGCGAGGATGGAATCTGGTATATCTTCGAAGGAAAACAGAGGAATACCAATCTGTCATTCTATCAGGATGGAGGAATGCAGGAGGATGGAAACCACTGCGTGCGCGTTTTCCCTATGCAGTTCAGGACAGTAGACAATATTGTTGAAATAATCCCGGAAAGGCTGAAAGAAAAGATGGAGATCAAGGTTTTCCCGGACTTGAACAGCCTGATTTTGAGTGGAGACAAGTACAGGGTTGATGAATTGGAAAAATACCTTATCGGCATTGATAAAAGTGTCCCGATGATATCAATAGATGTTGTCATTGTTGATGCGACAGACAGGAAATCACGTTCTACTGGAGTAAAATTCGGAAAGGGACTTGAACCCTCCGGTCAGTCCTACGGACAGTTCTCACCCGGGGTAGATGTTTCGCTTGGCGCCGCCCAGATAAATAAACTGATAAATGCCTTTAACGGTATCGGTCTGGTAAACCTCGGGAAGGTTGGCGACAACTTTTACGCCGGTCTTAAATTGCTGGAAGAAGACGGGACCATCACCCTTCGCTCAACCCCTAGATTATCTACCCTCAATGGCCATAAGGCGACATTGACAAGCGGTGAGGTCAAGTATTACAAAGAAAGTCAGGTCAACATCATCGGAACCCAGAACCCGATGCAGTCGGAGTCTTACATGTGGAAAAACGTCGAAGCTACTTTCACGCTCGAACTGCTTCCTTATGTCAGTGCCGACAGCACCATAACAATCCATGTCGATCTTAGCCAGGATGAGTTTACCGAACGGGACAACGGCGACCTTACCGCGCCTCCAGGAAAGACAAAGAGAGGCTTCAACAGTATTGTCAAAGTCCATGACGGAGAAATGGTCCTGCTCGGCGGAATAGAACGGAATCTTCTGGACGATACCAGCGCCGGCCTTCCTTTCATCGCCAGAGTTCCTGTACTCAGGCTCCTTTTCGGAAATGTTACCAAGACGAAGGAGAACCGTAAGCTTAATGTGTTCATCAGACCGGTAGTAATACAATGAGACTTGTCAAGGTAATACGGATAAATGTTTCCGCATCCGGAGGACAAGCCGTCGTTGCAGACGGACAGGCTTTCGATGAAGGAGCTGTCGCCGTGATAGCGGTGACAGGGTCTGACGTGACTGTCCGGATGATCTCAGACCGGGACCCAGTCTTGGGGCGAATAATGCAGAATGCGGACCTTCTTCGTACATCCTATACGGATCGTGTCTGCTATATCGGCAAGGAAGAAGTCATGCGTGCCGTCGAATCTATCGGAGGCATCCATATTGCCGGCATCGTTGTCGGAGATGGCAATCCGGATATGGATTCCGAGATAGAGACTATAGAAAGAGGACTCGTCTCCATAGATAAGCTCAAGAAAGACAGACCTCTTCTTGAGGCCGTCTGCGGCCAATGGTACCGGAAGCTGAAAATGCCGGTATTGCTGTTCTATCTTGGATTGCTTATTATCAACTTTCTGACATTCTCCTCTGTCGGAAAGAAATACGAAGAAAAACGTCGCGAGGTTGAGGCTTTCGAGCGTCGTAGCCGTACAGAAGTTGAAGCTACCGAGCGACAGAAAAAGATGGTGAACGATTTTCTCGCCGCTTCCTCCGGCAGGACGGCAACAGGATTCGACAAGATCGGCGCTTCTGTGCCGGAAGGAATCAGACTCACACATATTTCAGTAGAAGGCGACGGCTTCCGGATAAAAGGTGAAGCCGGGGATGCTTCTTCGGTAGTAGATCTTACAGAACGATTAGGCAATTATTTCAGCTCTCTCAAGATGCGCTCTTTCGATCGTGTCCCGGGACAGAAGATATGCCGTTTTGATTTAAATGTCTCGCGATGAAGGATAAATTCATAATAATAAAACTGGTCCTGCTTCTGGTTGTGGCTCCCCTTGCCATATGGTTCGGTGCCTTATCCGGAACATTCGACAGTTATATGGAGTATCGCCGCCTCTCAAGGCAACCCTCTGTTGAATCCAGAAGAGAGAATGTCGTCGACTTGTCCAAGGTCACTAGTGCCGATCTGGTATCCGATGGCAGCATAATCGCTGAAATCGAAAGATTGTTTTCTAAGACAGGAGTTACTGTATCAGCATACACTCCAAAAAAGGAAGAGGAAGAGGCCGGTCTGTCGCTTATGAAAGCGAAACTTGAAATAAAAGGTAACTACAAATCTCTTCTAAAGGTTCTGGATTATCTCGAGGCCGATGGACGATATATGATTTCCGGAATCACCTTCGAAAGAAAAGATATCCGTGAAAAGGCGGTTACTTTACGGATGGATATAAGCCAGCTCGTAAGGAATGCGTCATAGCAAGCTTCATATCGAAGCGTTTTCGCTGCCGACCGTGATAATCATCTCGGTCCTCATATTGCTGCTCATTCTATTTGCTTTCTCAATGAAAGCCGTCGACCTCCAGAATTATACTGCTTTCCATATCCAGAAGCAATCGAGGATGGATCTCAATTCGGCAACTGCCCTTTACATGTGCGACAGTGCAATAATGAAAGGCGCCGATTCCATCAGCATCCAATTATACGATGATGGTGAAGCTCCGATATCTCTGGAAAGACGTCAGTGGGGGCTATACGAGATGATCGCGATCGGTCACTCTAAAGAAGACCCTTTCCGGAGACGCTATATGATGGGCCGGAAGTCAGAGTGTGACAACGAAGCGGCGCTATGGTTATGTGATAGGAATAGGGCATTGTCGCTTGCCGGGAGAGCTTCTATCTCAGGGCTTGTGTATATTCCCTTAAATGGTATCAACTTCATAGAGATCGCAGGAGAAAAATATAGTGGCGACCAGATAGACAACGAGATGCTACGGATATCCGGCAGAAGTCTTCCGGAAGTCTCTGAGGATGTCTGGACGTATCTGGATTCCCTGGAAAGACAATCTGTGGATACATATGATTTCCGTAACGTTCCAGGGAGCGGAAAGTATCTCTCGTTTGACGAGCCTACGGCTAAAGTCCATTGCGACATCCCTGGAACTACAGAATTCCATCTGAACGGTAATGTCATACTATATGGGAGCAGGATAACCATCTCCGGCAAATCAGAAATCAGAGATATACTGATTCATGCCGGGACCGTAACCATTGAAAGCGGATTCCGGGGAAGCGCCCAGATATTCTGTACGGATTCTGTCCGTATTCAGTCAGGGGTAACTCTGGAATATCCCTCCGGAATATTCCTAAACTCAGCAGGAGAAGACCCCTGCGTAACCATAAAGAACGGCAGTAGAGTCGACGGATATGTGGCCGTATACGATGGAGACCGTTATGACTATGCCCTTGAGCATCCTTGTCTTCGCCTTGAGCGTGGGGCTGACGTAAGAGGCCTTGTCTATATGGACGGCTCGTGCGATATCGCCGGTTCCATAAAAGGTGCAACATACATCAAAGACTGTTTCTATAGGGGGAATGGGAATATGTATGCCGGAACTTTATACGATACCAGAATCGAGAGAGAGGACAGTCTGGCTTTTCCGATTATGCTTGACGGTCCTTATCGCAGAAAGATTATAAAAAAAGTTTATTGATATGGCTAAGAATAACAGGACATCTACAATTATTCTGGTTATCGCAGCGATTGCCGTCTGGTGCGTTGTTGGATATAGGGTATTCCGCTGGATATGGCCAAAAGAAACTCCAGTGGCTGTTCCGGCAAAGCCTGTAAGAGTCGATGACGGACAAGGAAAGGATTCCCTGTTGCTCAACTATAAGGATCCGTTTCTTGGCGATATCAAGGTTCCGTCTTCGGACAATGCCGCTTCGAAGGCAGGACCTACCCAGGAGCCGGTTATGCCTTCTCTGTCATATAAGGGACTTATCAAAGACAGCGACGGAACCGTCAATGCTATGATAAGTTATGGCGGGCAGACGGAAGGTTATTCCCGAGGCTCTGTAATCGACGGCGTCCGGATTGTAGAAATATATGCTGACTATATAGTAATCAAATGGCGTGGCTCGGAATACATATTAAAGGCAAGATAATGCTCGAAGCGACATCTCTGCTGGAGACGATTGTGGCCACTGTAATTTTCCTGATCGTCTTTGGGATGGCGATGACATCTGCCGTCAATCTCCATAGGTTGGGGACCCCGGACTGGGCCGGCATAGAAAGAGACTTCAACGAAATCCGGACCCTCGCTCCGGAGGATGGAAGAGTATATGTCTATGACTGGGGCGAGATCGAGACCGAAAGCGGCTACTATCATGAAGTCCCCGGTCTGAAGGAGGTTCACGCCTTGATTAAACTGAAGGATGGCCGAAAGATGAAATACAGATACCTCGTTTGTGATGAGACTAATTGACAGAAAGGCGAGTACGCTTCCGGAACTGCTGGTGGCTATGATAATAGCGGGAATCCTTCTGATGCTTGTTTTCGATGGCGTTGATATGGTCAGAAAGAGTCTCGGTCAGACAGATTTCAGCGATTTTGGAGAGGACTTGATGCAACTACAGGAATATGAGATCATGAATGAACGCTCGGATAGCGTTGTCGTCAAGGATTCTGTCTATCTGTTCTATCGGAATGGTGAGGTTATAGATACATTGGAAAGGAATGTTCAAGGTAAATAAATTGACGGATAAGAAGAAGAGGCTGTTCTTTTCTCAGCTTCAGGTCCTGCTTGGCGCTGGCCTGAGCTTTACTGCATCTTTTTCGTTGATAATAGAGAGTGCGACGGGACACGACCTGGAGGTGTACCGCAGGTTGTTCGATAAAGTCATAGCGGGTTCAAGCCTCTGGTCCGCCCTGCAGGAAGAAAGTGAATTTACCGACCTTGATTCCGGAGTTATCCGTATCGGAGAAGAGTCCGGAAAACTTATCGATGCTCTTGGCTTCCTTACCGATTATTATGAGAAAAAGGAGACTCAGCGGAGGACTCTCGTAAGTGCATTGAGTTATCCGATGATCACTCTCGGTGTTGCTGTCGTGGTCCTTGTCTTTATGATGCTCGTAGTGATTCCTATGTTCGAGCAGGTCTATGCCAGGATGGGCAGCGAACTCCCGTCCATGACCCGCATGATGATCTCGATTTCCTCGAAGATGCCTGCCGTCTTTATAGTCATTCTTGCGTTGATTGCGCTCTGGTATGTCGTCAAAGCCCGTTACGGAAAGACGGACGCGTTCCAGAGGGCGACCTCTTCGTTGCTGCTGAAGACTCCTTATGCGGGTAATCTGATCTGCTTATTCCAGCTGTCAAGATTCAGCCGCCTGCTGTATCTTCTCATCAGTTCGGATGTCCCGATTCTGCAGTCGCTTCGACTCATGGGAGATATCATACGCTTTTACCCTATCCGGAAATCTATCGAAGATACTTGCGCAATAGTAGAGCGTGGCGGTCTTCTATATACAGGCTTTGCGAAATATCCGTCTATCTATAATAAGAAATTCACAGTACTTTTACGCGTCGGAGAGGAGACCAACTCGCTCGATTCCATGCTCAAGACCCTCAGCGACGACATGTCCTCAGAACTCGACTACGAACTCAAGCAGGTCAACAGCACCCTTGAACCAATCCTCATCCTCTTCATCGGAATCATCGTAGCCTTCGTCCTTATCTCCATGTACCTGCCGATGTTCAAGATGGGAATGACGATACAATAATGTCTTGAGGTTCGAAATGATTCTCTTGCAACATAATTATCCTCTGCTTTATCTGTTAAGAAGCTGAAATCGTAATATAAGAAGTTCGCGAGTTGTTCTTCAAACAACTCGCGAACTATACCTAAATGGATTCACCAAAAGTTTTCAAGGAACAAGGGATGGCCTGCTTTGGTAAATATTTTGAATAAGACCGCATTCCCCTGAAATTTTAAAGATTCTGATGAGATTCTGTCATCGTATCTTCTTCTAGCCATCTTTTGGTTATAGGATTAACCCAAGGGCTACCTTTCTCCGATAATTGCATTGGGAACATATAGGAGTAAACCTCCGGATTTTCTTTCATATACATACGTACAGTATCCTTTATAGCATCCAAACGCTGAATTAAAGATGTATCTTCCGGAGAAATCTCATACAGTTTATCTACCCCAGCCAAGATAGTCAGACTGTCAGTTCTTCTGTCATACCTGCATATAGCATCGACCTTAGGTCGGGTCCATATTTTATATTTTTCGTAATCAAAGACGTTAGAACCGATATATCTTCCATGCTTATCATAAGCCGTTGTTTCAAAATTGTACCAGTAAGCATTACCCGGATAAGAATCCGGATCTACTGCGCTCGGTCCTGATTCCTGACGTATAAACTTGGCAGCTGAGACTGTCGGGCGGTGGCTTGCGATTAAAGTATGGCAAAAGATCGAAATTGTTATGTCTCAACACTTTAAAGAGCCTGAAAATATCTCACCTGCGTATTGTATTGATAATCAATTACTTATAAAACCACCCGCAATCATCGTTAGGTCGCTGTTTTCCAGGAGTAAGTTTTTACATTGTATTTCAGCACTTTATGAGATCCGACGCGTTAGGCTTTTCCGAGGCTGAAAAGGATGAAACAAGAACGTTTTATACTATCTTTGTTACAACACTTGGAATGAATAACCACCTGCTTTTATCCCCTAGACGGAAAAGCCGAAATCCGTAAAAAAGTAGGCATAACAAATAAATCATTTAGTCATGAAAAAAATGAAAATGAATCTTATCAATTCTGCGGAAGCAAAGGAAGTCCGCGGAGGTTACAAAGTCCCGGGTGTTCCTGCTTGCGGAATGAAAGAGTACGGAAAAACCTGCTACTACAACTACTTCCCTGAAGGAAATCCAATCGAAGACATCCTGAAGGATATTTTACGATAATCTTTAAAACGACCATATTATGAAAATGAATCTTATCAACTCCGCCGAAGCAAAGGCAATCAAAGGTGGAGCAATGATCGAGCCTTGTAAGACTTTCGATTTCATTCTTTGTTATGCTAACTACATCCCGGGACCTCGCTGCAAAAAGTTTGAGTTCCCTAAGCCTTTCGACGACATTTTGAGATAGTAACGGGTCACCTGACCAGTCCGCGGATCAGTCCAAGACGGGTCCGCGGACTTTATGACAACAAATTAATAAAGGAAACCATATATGCTGCGCACAAAAGACATCCACCTTATAAACACCGATACTTCGATAGTATTATTCTACCATGCGGCTACGATGCAGATGTACCCGCTTGATAGAGAAGATGATAAAGATCTCGTAGAATTTCTTGAGTATCTCTCGGCCAACGGTAAACGGGCCACCAGGAAGAAATACTCCTCAGAGAAATACGAAGAAATCCTGAATTTCGTCAACGAGACAATCGCCAGCGGCCCGCGTTCGAAGTATTCAAGACTGGAGAAGGACACTATCGCTTATAGCCAGATCGTGCTTCCTATCGCAGCAAGCTGCAACCTGGCATGTCCTTACTGTTTCGCGCAGACAGACGGCGGTTTCCACTTCGGTTCCTTCAACGAGAAAAAAATTGAAGACACAATCGATTTCATAGTAGCGCACCGCAACAAAATGCCGGTATCCATCACTTTCTTCGGCGGAGAACCGCTGCTCCGTTTCGACCTGATGAAACATACCGTAAAATACGTCAACGAAAAGTACAAAGACGAACCTATCGGCTACTCGATCACCACGAACGGCACCCTCGTCAATGATGAGATAATCCAGTTCTTCAAAGACAACAAAGTCGCCGTCCTCGTCAGCATAGACGGACCGGACAACGAATTCAACGTAAGACACTACAAAGACGGCACAAAGAGCATCAACGATGTCCTTAAGAACATAAAGAAGTTTCAGGAGGCAAAAGTTCCTATAGAACTCCGTGCTACTCTCCTCAACATCAACCCATATATCTGCCAGACTTTCCAGTTCTTCGAGGAAATGAAGGTGCCGTTCTCCATCATTTTCGCCTTCTCATCAGAGAACACCAGCCACCACTATGCCGACTACGACGAGAATACCATGTCCAGCATAGAGAAACAGATGGAGGATCTCTACCTCTACTACGCGAAGAAGGTACGCAACCACGAAATGATCTATAACAAGAGGTGCTCCGAAATAATGAACATCCTGCGTTACAGGGTCAAGAGGAATCTGAGCTGCGCAGCCGGCAGGACTACATTCACGATCACCTCAAAAGGCGATATCTTCTCCTGCGCCCACTTCATGAACAATAAGGACAGGATCATCGGAAACATCTACAACGAGACTCCACTTACCGAAAAATGGAATGATTTCACCCCGACTCCGATGAATAATCGCGAAAAATGTCCTGACTGCTGGGTAAGAAATCTCTGCAACGGAGGCTGCATGGCCCAGCTCATCCATGCCGGACGCAAGAATACGGATCCGCTTCCGGAGGACGAGTGCCACCTTACCAAAGCCGAGAACGCTTTCTACCTCAAGCTGAGCTATCTGATCATGGCTACGGCAAAGAAAGATAAAGAAGAAAAGGCCGTGTAGAATAGTATAATTTACTATATTTGTACAATAACATAATACCATAGATGGCTTTCCCGTTTTTTCACCAGATGGACGAAATGGACTGCGGTCCTACCTGTCTCAATATTGTAGCGGCTTTCCACGGAAAACAGTTTCCGATGGAAAACCTCCGCAAACTATGCTACAAATCAAGGACAGGTGTTTCGCTGCTGTCTCTGAGTGACGCGGCCGAGTCAATCGGCATGCATTCCACCGGAGTGAAGATATCGTGGGAACAGCTCCGCGACGAGGCGCCGCTTCCATGCATCGTGCACTGGAACCAGAACCACTTCATCGTCGTCTATGAGATAAAGAAACATGGATCCGAGTGGTACGTATATGTATCCGATCCGGCCGAAGGTCTGCTGAAATATCCTGAAAAGAAGTTTCTCAAATCCTGGCTTGCCATAAAAGGTGAAAATGGAGAAGATGATAATGGCATAGCGCTACTGCTTGAACCGACTCCGGCTTTTTATGAGCACAACGAAGCTGAAGAAAAAGGGACGGAAAAATTCAACCTACGCCACCTTATAAAATACCTCAAGCCGCATAAACAAAGCATCATACAGATTTTCCTCGCTATGATTGTAGCGAGCTTGTTGAGCCTGATCCTTCCTTTCATCACCCAGTCCATCGTCGATCAAGGTGTGACGCTGGGCAGGCTGGGATTTGTCAAAACTATGCTCTTCGCCCAGCTCATGATAGTGCTGGGCCAGCTCGCCAACGACCTTATCAGAAGCTGGCTGATGCTCCACATGACCGCAAGAGTCAGCATCTCCCTGATCTCCAACTTCCTGGCCAAGCTCATGAGACTCCCGATCGCATTCTTCGACTCGAAGATGACCGGAGACATAATGCAGCGAATCCAGGACCATACCAGAATACAGGACTTCCTCACCAACTCCCTCATAAGCATAGTCATGGCGGTAGTACTGCTGATAGTCTATGGAGCAATCCTTGGAGGATACAACCTGGGAATCCTCGCTATCTTCCTCGTCGGATCCCTGCTCTATATCGGCTGGATCTTGCTTTTCCTCCGCTGGCGAAGGAAACTCGACTACATGAGGTTCCAAGAAGCCGCAAATAATCAGAGCAACATAGTCCAGCTGATCGGCGGAATGCAGGACATCAAGCTGAACAACTGCGAGAAGCAGAAACGCTGGGAATGGGAACGCATCCAGGCCAAGCTTTTCAAGATCAGCATCAAAGGTCTCACCCTCTCGCAGACCCAGCAGGTCGGAGGCACGTTCATCGACCAGACAAAGAATATCCTTATCTCTTTCCTTGCCGCGAAAGCCGTGATCGACGGAGACATGACCCTCGGTATGATGACCGCGCTGCAGTATATAATCGGTCAGCTCAATGCTCCGGTCGGTCAGTTCATCTCCTTTGTCCGCGAGTCTCAGGACGCCGGCATCTCCATGGAACGACTTGGAGAAATCCACAACAAAGAAGACGAAGAGCCTGCAAATAACGAGAAGATACATATCATCCCGCAGGATGCCGACATAGAATTCAAAGACGTACTCTTCCAGTACGAAGGGCCTCACTCCCCTAAAGTTCTGGACAGGATATCCCTGAAGATTCCTCACAACAAAGTTACTGCGATTGTCGGAGCCTCCGGAAGCGGAAAGACCACGATGCTCAAGATGATGCTGGGATTCTACGCCCCGGTCGACGGAAACGTCACTCTGGGAGGTCTGGAGCTGAAGAACTACAGCGAAAGCGACTGGAGAAGGATGTGCGGCTGCGTAATGCAGGAAGGCTATATCTTCTCCAACACAATTGCCGAGAACATCGGACTCTGCGACACCGTCCCTGACATGGAAAGAGTCAGGACAGCCGCCGATATCGCCAATATCCGCGACTGGATCGAGGCTCTTCCACTCGGATACAATACCAAGATCGGAGCAGACGGCCATGGACTCAGCACCGGCCAGAAACAACGAATCCTGATCGCCCGCGCCGCCTACAAGAACAGCCCGTACCTGTTCTTCGACGAGGCGACCAACTCTCTCGACGCCAACAACGAGAAAGTGATCATGGAGAATCTCGACAAACTCTTCGAGAACAAGACGGTCGTCATCGTGGCCCACCGTCTCAGCACTGTCAAGAACGCTGACAACATCATCGTCCTGAACCAGGGACATATAGTCGAAGAGGGTACCCATAAAGAACTTACCGACAAGCGCGGCTATTATTACGAGCTGGTGCGCAACCAGCTGGAATTAGGAAACTGATATGCCAGATATAATAAACATACATAGCGAAGAAGTCCAGGAAATAATGGGACGCAAGCCGTCCTGGATAATGCGTTGGGGCATCACGGTGCTAATAACTATCATCGTGGTGTTCATCGTATGCTGTTATTTCATACGCTATCCACAGACAGTCTCGGCAAGGATAACTCTTACATCAGATTACCCTCCGGCCGACCTTGTCGCAAAAGCCACCGGCATCATAGACTCCGTCTTCGTTTCTGACGGAGACAAGATATGCAAAGGTCAGTTGCTGGCTCTCATAGCAAGCGCCGCAGACTACGGCGACATGGTCACAGCCGAAAAATATGTTTCCGGGGATGAACCTTACGCCGAGTTCAAGGAAGACGAGTTCAAGAGACTTCAATCCCTCAAGCTTGGGGACATACAGCCGAACTGGATTGAATATCTTTCAGCATGTTCCAACTTCAGCGATTATCGCCGCATAGACCAGAACGGCAAGAAAAGAATTCTGCTGTCCGAACAGGTTGAAGGCGCAAAAGCATATTACAGCAAGCTTGAAAAACAGAGGGCGACGGTGGTCGATGCGCTCAGATATGAGAAGAAAAGTCTCGAAAGGGATTCGATCCTGTTTACCAGAAAAGCTATATCCCAGGACGAATACGAAGGAGAACTCAAGAACTATATCGCAAGGAAGAACAGCCTTGCCGGATTCGATGCAGAGATGACTAATGCCCGGCTGAACAGACTTCAGCTCGAGCAGCAGATCCTGGAACTCGGGACTCAGCAGAAAGCCGAAGAGAACGAGTATCTCAGAAGAATCAGCCAGGCAAGAAGCCAGTTCCGTAACAGTCTGGCTATCTGGAAAGAGCAGTATGCCATCATAGCTCCGTATGACGGAAACGTCTCCCTCCAGAATATCTGGAGCCGGGGCCAGCATATTTCCGCCGGAGAAATAATAGCCAGCGTCTCTTCGGCTGAGGATATGCATATAAAAGGCAGGATGAAAGTGACCTCCATAGGATTCGGTAAGATAAAGGTCGGACAGACCGTGAATATCAAGCTGTCCGGATTCCCGTATCTGGAGTTCGGAATCCTCAGAGGCAAGGTAGAAACGATATCTTCCGTTCCGGAAATGAGTCAGGAAGGACTGTTCTATACAATCGATGTAACTCTGCCTGAAGGCCTTGAGAGCACCTACCATAAACAATTCCCGTTCGTCCAGAACATGGATGGAGTCGCTGAAATCATAACTGAAGACATGAGGCTTATAGAGCAGTTCATACGTCCAATAAAGTCTCTGTTCTTGAACTAGACATCCTTCCGAAAGCATAACTATCTATACATCAATCCATTACAGACCCATTAACGAACAAGCGTTAGGACGGGCTGATTTCCCCGTACACTAAATCATTTATTTACAATCACTTACAAAGTCGAACGCGTTAGCGTTTTTATTGCCGGGAATTGAGGTAATAAAAACGTTTTACCATAACTTTGCAGGACACTAAAAACTATGATTATGGAAAAGGGAAAAAACCAAGAAAAAGGCGGTTCTGTAGGAAGCGGAACGGTAGTGCTTGACACAAGAATTAAACATGCAACTTCTGTAGAGGAAAAGGCCAAGGCTAAAATCACTTGTCTGCAGGATAAGATCAACTTGAACCATGTCAAAGACCAGGTGATT